>CAAGKR010044484.1_pt1 | contig 56331 bp, 51 predicted proteins | sample 2556971 | NCBI WGS metagenome assembly CAAGKR01 (sample SAMEA5207829, study PRJEB30636) | soil metagenome | biome: forest; feature: boreal; material: soil | place: USA | collected 2011-09 | depth 1 m | reverse complement strand
TCATTAAACCGAAACGTATCCGCAGCAGGTCCGGCCGATGTCTCTGTCGTCGTTCCCTCCTACAATCATGCGCGGTTTATAGAGAAATCTCTGCGCTCAATCTTCCGGCAGACACTCACTCCGCTTCAGCTGGTCGTCATTGACAACGGATCAGGTGATGAGTCAGTGCGCGTGATCGAGCGCGTGCTCAACGGTTGCCCTTTTCCATGTGAGTTGATAGCTCGCGAGAATCGTGGGTTGTGCGCAACGCTCAACGAAGGTCTGACGCAGACGCGCGGCCCCTACTTCGCTTATCTTGGCTCGGATGACCTCTGGCTTACGGTTCTATACAGATTTGAGCCGGAGAGGGTTGCTGCCTTCGAGGAGTTGTATGCAGCTTGAGAATTGTGTGCGTAACTTGCGTTTCCTATCCCTAAGCGTTCCTTGACGACCCTGTTTCGTGGTCTTTAGACTGGCAAACTAATTAGACGGATGTAAACGACGACATGGTTTCGACTGTAAGTGAACCGATGCGTCTTGCGTGGTGAAGCCTCTTGAAGAACCATCCTGAATGGATTTACACACCAGCAAAAGCGGAAGTCACGAGCTTGCCCCAGCCACATTCCCTCGAACCCGAAGGGACATGCCAGAGATGATAGAAGCCCATGAGCCTGTTCCCGAAAGGCGCCACCTTATCAAGTCAGAGGAAGCGGGCGTGCAGCTTAACATCGGTGAATTATGGGCTTCGCGCGAACTGCTCTACTTCCTAACACTCCGCGATATAAAAGTACGCTACAAGCAGACGCTGATGGGATTTGCATGGGTAATTATCCAGCCGTTGATGACAATGCTCATCTTCACACTCGTCTTCAAACGCTTCGTGCGGCTTGATTCGGGAATGCTGCCTTATCCGCTTTTTGCTCTTTCTGGTCTGATCCTTTGGATCTTTTTCGCCAACGCGGTAACCAACAGCACTAACAGTTTGGTTACCAACACAAACCTCATTACGAAAGTCTATTTCCCGCGGATGTATATCCCGGCAGCCTCGGTGGGGGCGGGCCTTTTAGACCTTTGCATCGCCTTCCCCTTGCTCATCGTGTTGTCGCTCTACTACGGTGTGACCCTGACATTCAGCATCGTACTGCTACCTTTATTTATCGTGATGATGACGCTGCTCGCCTTTGCAGTAGGACTAATATCGGCGGCCCTCACGGTAAAATACCGTGACCTGCGTCATGCGCTTCCGTTCATCATTCAACTCTGGATGTTTGCCTCGCCAGTGATTTACCCGATGAGCATCGTACCGGACAGGTGGAAGTGGCTGCTTCTGGTCAACCCCGTTGTCGGCATCATTGAAGGTTTCCGCGCTGCGCTCACAGGCAACAGTTTTGATTGGCTGCACCTGTCGGTGTCAGCCGCTATCACTCTGGCGCTGCTCCTATGCTCAATTTATCTCTTCCGGCGAATTGAGGACACTTTCGCCGACGTGATTTAGCTCAGCGAACATGTACTCTGCGATCAAAATCGAACGAGTGGGCAAACGCTACCAGATCGGTGGCCTGCATCCGGGCTTTATGACGTTCCGGGAAATGATTGGCGACGTCATGACGGCGCCTTTCAGAAGACTGCGAGGGCAGGGCAACGGCCTTCAAACGATCTGGGCACTTAACGATATTGACCTGGAAATCGGGCAGGGAGAACTCGTCGGTATCATAGGTCACAACGGAGCCGGCAAATCCACACTGCTGAAGATTCTTTCGCGGGTAACGAAACCGACGACCGGCCAGGTGGAACTTTACGGGCGCGTGGGTAGCCTGCTTGAAGTTGGCACTGGCTTTCACCCGGACCTCACAGGCCGCGAGAATATCTTTCTGAGCGGTGCCATTCTTGGAATGCGCCGCGCCGAGATTCAGCGCAAGTTCGACGAAATCGTTTCCTTCTCCGAGCTGGAGAAGTTCATTGAAACTCCGGTCAAGTGGTATTCCTCAGGGATGTACGTCCGCCTGGCCTTCTCCGTAGCCGCACACCTCGAGCCGGAAATTCTCATGATGGACGAGGTACTTGCCGTAGGCGACGTGGCCTTTCAGCAGAAGTGTCTCGACAAGATGCACGATATACGTCAACAGGGGCGCACGATAATTTTCGTTTCACATGACATGGCCGCCGTCACACGATTATGTAAGCGCGTTGTGCTGCTTGAACAAGGTCGAGTAGCTCGCGACGGCAAGCCTCATGAAGTTGTTAATAGCTACTTGAGTGCGAATTGGAAAACCGGCGCGCTACGCGAGTGGGCAAATCAGTTAGACGCTCCTGGCGATGCGGTCGTTCGCCTCCGTCGCGTGCGCGTGTGCGCCGAACACGGCGAGACAATCGCGGCTATTGATATCCGAAAACCCTTTGGCATACAGGTGACTTATGATGTGTTGGACGAGGGTCACGCGCTGGTACCGGTAATAGAGTTTTATAATGAGCAGGGTACTGAGCTTTTCAGCACTCATGACACGGATGCCGACTGGCGTCGCCACCCACGCGCGCGCGCGACATACACAAGCACAGTCTGGATTCCCGGCAATCTGCTCGCCGAAGGAAGTTTAATTGGGCACGTTTCTATCATGTCTCACTTTCCCTCGACCGTTCTGCACGCGCAGGAGCGCAACGCTGTCGCTTTTCAGGTGATTGACAGCCCGTCCAGCGATTCCGCACGTGGAGACTACATTGGCCCGATGCCCGGGGTTGTGCGTCCACTCCTGAAATGGACCACCCAAATCAAAGAGATCGCAGAGACGCTTGATCCCACCTTATAAGTGTATTGCAGATCTTCGCGGCTGCGGTCCGCTTCACCGGAGTGCATCGAGAATGCGATCTGCTGCGTGCCCATCCCAAAGCGGCGGAATGCTGGCAACTCTTTCCGGTGTTCCATCCAGGGCGATGCGAGCCGCAGCTACAATTTTGTCGCTATCGGTACCCACGATTGTGTTTGTCCCTAACTTCACGGTGATGGGGCGTTCGGTGTTCTCTCGTAGTGTCAAACATGGAATACCCAGCACAGTTGTCTCTTCCTGAATACCACCGGAATCCGTCAACACGATACGCGCGCCGCTACAGAGACTGAGAAAATCCAAATAACCGAGCGCATCGATCAGGCGCAAGCCTCTAATACTCTTTACTCGCTCGCTAAGACCGAGCTCGGCAATTGTTTTCTTCGTGCGCGGATGCACAGGAAAAACTACCGTAAGCTCCTCACCAATTGTTTCGAGCGCTTTGAAGATTCGGCCGAAGGTTTCAGGCTCATCAACATTTGAAGGACGGTGCAAAGTCAGTACCGCATAAGGCTTATCAGTCAGTCCCATCGATTCTTTGATCCGAGACCGTTTGGACCGTTCAAGATTCTTGTAAAGCGAATCGATCATGACGTTCCCAACAAAGCGTATGCGCTCCGGCGGGATGCCCTCCGCAAGCAAATTCTGGTCTGCGTCCTCGGAAGGCGTAAAAAGTAAATTGGCGATTTGATCAGTTAATACACGATTAATCTCCTCGGGCATGGTGCGATCGCGGCTGCGCAGTCCAGCCTCGACATGGGCGACCTTCACACCCAGTTTTACGCAAACCAGCGCACATGCAAGGGTCGAATTGACATCGCCAACAACCAGCACCCAGTCGGGCTTTTCTTTAACGACAACTGGTTCGAAGCTTTGCATGACAGCGGCTGTTTGCGCCGCATGAGAGGCTGAGCCGACGCCAAGATAAACGTCCGCTTGCGGCAAATCCAGATCGCGGAAGAATGTGTCAGACATAGCCGAGTCGTAATGCTGACCCGTATGAACGACAAGCGGCGTAAACTCTCGTTCGCGCCGCTTCATCGCTTCAACTATAGGCGCGACCTTCATGAAGTTAGGCCGCGCTCCGACAACGTTGATTACTTTCAGCATGAGACAAAGTCCAATGTCCCATGTCCAAGGTCCAATGTCCGCCTGCGAGTTTTGACTTTTGGACCTTGGACGTTGGACTTTGGACTTACAGCCGGATTATTCGCGCGCTGCTGTCGCGCCTGACATCGCCATTGAGCGCATTCCGGGTATCAACTATGAGCGAACAAAGCTGGCAAACACGATTGTAGTCTGTCGAGCTGTGGTCAGTGACGATCACTACGCAGTCGGTGGCGCGCAGCTCTTCATCAGTTAAGGTCACGGAATTGAGCGGCTCTCCCCCGCCTTCTGTGTGCGCGTCGTCAAAATGCACCTCTTTCACAAAGGGATCGTGGTAACGCACATCAGCGCCTTTCGCCCGCAAACGATCGATGATCGATAACGCCGGGCTTTCGCGCACATCGTCAATGTCTCTCTTGTAAGCCACACCGAGAAGAAGGATGCGCGAACCCTTCATCGCCTTGCGCTCGTCGTTTAGACCATCCGCAACTAATTGCACTACGTGATCCGGCATGCGCGAGTTCACTTCTTCCGCTAACCCGATGAAGCGGGAATCAAATCCGTGTTGGCGGGCCTTCCATGACAAATAATGCGGGTCGAGCGGAATGCAATGACCGCCTATTCCCGGTCCCGGATAGAAGGGCATAAAACCGAAGGGCTTCGTCGCGGCCGCACGAATCACTTCCCACGTATCGATGTTCAGCGCATAACAAAGCCGGGCCATCTCGTTCGCCATGCCGATATTTACAGCGCGAAACGTGTTTTCCAGAAGCTTTGCTGTTTCCGCAACGCGAGCTGAACTGACTGCATGCACATCCTTAACGATTTGTGAATAGAGATAAGCGGCCGCTTCAGTTGAGTCGGGTGTCACGCCGCCGACGACCTTGGGAATATTGTGAGTTTGAAACTCCCGATTGCCCGGATCAACTCTTTCCGGTGAAAAGGCGAGCAGAAAATCCTTGTCGAGTTTTAGACCCGTCTCCTCAAGCATTGGCAGCAACACTTCGTCCGTGGTGCCCGGATAGGTGGTTGACTCGAGAATGATCAACTGCCCCTGATGCAGGCGATTCTTAATTTCCTCTGCCGCAGCCAGAATGTAGGAGACATCTGGCTCCTTCGTTTTTCGCAGCGGTGTCGGAACGCAGATGATGACGGCATTACATTCTTTCAAATGATCGAAATCCGTGGTTGCGCGAAGAAGCTTGTTCTCGACAAGTTCTTTCACTACTACCGAAGCTATATCGCTAATATAGGAAATGCCTGAATTAATCTGAGCCGCTTTATTCGCATCCACTTCAAAGCCCGTCGCTCGAAAGCCGCTGCGGGCAAACTCAGCGAGCAATGGCAACCCGACGTAACCCAATCCGACAACTCCGACATGCGCTTGCTTCGCCTTGATCAGAGCAATTATTTGTTCCTTGATCATGTAATCCGTTTCTTCCCTGATGACTTTCCAACGCGACAAACTCTGCGTTTGAGCATCGCAACTCGTTTGATTTTATTTCTTTAAGCTGTTGCCAAGCCAATTGAAAGGCTTATCAATGTTGAAATAATAAGTGCTGCTTTGATCGGTTTTTGGATCAACCGCGGTCATCTTGTCGTAGTGATGACCGTTATCTCCCACCAGTGTCTGAGCGGTCACCGGCAACCCCATAAAATTGAACAAGGCATATTCTTCGTCGATCGAGATAACGACAAATGCAGTCTCCATGCTCTTGCCGTCACCGGAGTTGCTGATCGATTTCAGCAAGCCCTGCATCACATACTTGTGATATTCCGATTTGTCTGTGTTGCCAAGTTCTCGCTCGGCCGTGAGGGCAGCAAAGTGAGCGACCAGATCTAGATAATTTGCCTTGAGGATGTCGTTGCTACTCTCCAGAGCTTTATCGAATTCCTTTGCCTTCAGGGCCGACAGCATGGTTTTGCGAGCCTCTCTGTCACCGCCGTAAGGGTTATAACCACTGCTCTCCGTGTAAGCCAGACGCAACTCTTTGAAGTTAACCGCAGGGTCCTGTTTCTTTACTCTCTCGAGCAGAGCTTCGTAGGAAACTTTTGCGAGTGGTTGCTGGGCTATCCCAACCGCCGGCAGCAAAAGAACGCATAAAACCGAGAAGGCTACTAATCTAAACATGTCAGGTGGGCTAATCAGTCTTAGCTCCAACAATGCAAAAGCTCTCTTGAAATTCGATCATGGCAAGACTATTGGAGCGTTGCGCGGCGTGTCAAGCAGGCTTTTCCTTGACACTGGGCCGTCCAGACAACTATATCCTCACAAATTCATGAGCGAAGTTGCTGAAAAGTCTTCTCCAAAACTTGTTCGCGGCCTGGGCCTGCTTGACGCCAGCATGATCGTCGTCGGGTCGATGATCGGCTCGGGAATTTTTATCACTTCGGCGGAGTCTGCACGACTCGTGGGAGCGCCCGGCTGGTTGTTAGTCGCGTGGGCTCTCGGCGGCGTGCTCACTATTACCGGCGCGCTCTGTTGCGCTGAGCTGGCAGCGATGTGGCCCCGCGCCGGCGGCCAGTACGTCTTTCTGCGTGAAGCCTATGGGCCATCAATCGGTTTTCTTTTTGGCTGGTCTTTATTTCTGATTATTCAAACAGGAACGATTGCGGCTGTGGCGGTTGCGTTCGCAAACTTCACGGGCGTACTTGTCAGTAGCATCTCGGCCGACAAATACATTATTGTGCCTCACGGCTTCGGCGGTTACGCGATCGGTCTCTCAACCCAGCAACTCGTAGCCGTAGTAATGATTCTTTTACTAACGCTAACAAATACGCGCGGGTTGAAGACCGGAAAGATCATTCAAAACACATTCACTTTCACCAAGACCGCCGCGCTGGTTGGCTTGATCGTCATTGGACTTGTCTTCGGTTGGAATCACAACAGCGCCGCTTATACGTCCGACTGGTGGCACCCGCTCGCCAATGGTTGGAAGCCATCCGTGTCTCAACTTGGCTTCGACCCGCTGGCAAACGGATTGGTGGGTTTGGCTTTGATTATGTTGCTTGGGCGCGCGATGGTCGGCCCACTCTTCGCGCAATCAGCCTGGAACAACGTAACGTTCACCGGCGGTGAAGTACGCGAGCCGGGTCGTAACTTACCGCGCGCCTTATTGATCGGTTGTGGCTTAGTCGTTGCGCTCTACCTGCTCGCCAATATCGCCTACATTGTCACCTTGCCTCTCGCGGGTATTCAAAACGCGCCGCAGAATCGCGTAGCCACTGCAACCATGCAGGCAATCTTTGGTTCGCGGGGAGCGGTGATCATGGCCGTGGCCATTATGATCTCTACTTTTGGTTGTAATAACGGTTTAATTCTCGCTGGCGCGCGCGTCTACTATGCGATGGCTCGGGATGATCTCTTCTTTCGACGAGTGGGTTTGCTAAATCAACGCCACGTGCCCGCCATTGCGCTCATCATGCAGGGAATCTGGGCGGCGTTTTTGACGTTACCGAAAACAGTAACAACAGATCCTCAAACCGGCGCCGTCACCTACGGCAACGTTTACACGCAACTGCTCGAATACATCATCTCGGCGGATCTGATTTTCTATGCGCTGATGGTTGGTGCAGTCATAGTAATGCGACGGAAGGCTCCGCACATCGAACGGCCATACCGCACGATTGGTTATCCTTTCGTGCCGATAGTCTATGTCGCACTGGCGGTTTTCATAGTCTTAGACCTCGCTTACCTTGCGCCTTCAACTTCCGGCATTGGTTACCTGCTGGTATTAACCGGAATCCCGGTTTACTTCTTGTGGCGCAAGCGCGCGGTTAACCAAGAGCGGGGGTAAACCCACCTTCCTCACCCTGAGATGATCAAAGTTGGGTTGGACTTCTAATCTGAAAGGCTCTCAAGCAAGAAGCTGATTAAGCAATGACAGTAAACTCATGGTTGGGAAGGTGGGTTTACCCCCGCTCTTACCAGGCGGCCCTTTTTAGTCCCAGCGCGTTGGCGCTGTGTTTGGGATTACTTAACCCATTCATCCGCGATTTCAGTCTCAACTTTTACCGGCACGGTTTTCAGATACTCCTCACCGGCAGCGCACATCGCCCGCTCCACTTTTTGTGCGACCGCTTCAGCTTCACCCGCATCAGCTTCGACTACGATCTCGTCGTGAATGATGTTCACAATTTGGCCGTTTGTGCCGCGGAGTTCGTCCTTCAACAGGCGTAAGGCGCGTTTGAGTATGTCTGCGCTCGTCCCCTGGATTGGCGTATTTTTTCCGTTGCGCTTAGTCATTGAAATTTGCTGACGGTCTTGTTCGTCATAACGAAAACGCACCAGACGCCCCGACCCGGTTCTTGCCTGGCGATCGCGCACGGCGCGGTTTGCTGCTTCGTGCAAATAAGTATCGAGCTGGCGGTAGGTAGCGAAGTATTTGCGCAAGACATTTTCCGCTTCAGAGACGCTCAAACCCGTCATCATCGAGAAGCGTTGCGCCCCGATGCCGTAAACCACACCAAAGTTCAAGCGCTTGGCAAAATCCCTTTGGTCTTTCGAAACTTGATCCAATGGAACGTTGAAAACCTCGGCCGCCGTAACGCGATGAAGATCGGCGCCCGAGTTGAAAGCACTGATGAAGCCCTGATCCCCGGAGAACTCAGCAAGAATGCGCAGCTCGATCTGCGAGTAATCAGCAATGATTAGTTTTCTGCCTTCCGGATGTCCCGAGAAGCAGCGCCGGTATTCGACAGCATGTGGCACTTGCTGAATGTTTGGGTTGGTACATGAGAATCTGCCGGTCGGCGCGCCGATTTGGCGAAAATCTGCATGCAATCGGCCGGTTGTGGGATTGATCAGGTCGATCATGTTCTGACCGTAGCTGGTCAGCGCTTTTTGCACGGTGCGGTACTCAAGCAGCGTCGCGATAACAGGATATTGGGCCGCCAGCGGTTGGAGTTTCCAATTGCGTGTTGAATCAGGAACGGGAATACCCAATCGCTCCAACGCTTGCGTTAACTGCTGGTGCGAATCGAGGTTGATATCGTCACGTTGCGGCCCGCCAAAAAGCGTTCCCTGCGAAGACTCCTCCGCAAGAACATTCTGTAATTCATCAGCCAGTTGGGCTCTTCTCTTCTCAACTTTTGCCAACTGGTCGAGCCACAGATCCTTATGCATGTAGAACCCGGTAAGCTCCATATCGGCGACGGTCATTACACATTCGAATTCGAGTTGCGCACAGTTAATAAGCGAATCGCTTCTCAACCGCTCGATCAGTTTCTCGCGTAGAGGGAGCAACACCGCGGCGTCTCGCGCGGCATACTGTAATTGGGCTTCGGACAGCTCGAAATTCCAGTTGCTGAGTCGCTCTGTTTTATCGACCGACTCATTCAGATAACGCGATGCGACAATTTCCAACCCGTGACGTTCTTCAATGTCCCCCGCACCAATCAATTGGCTGGCGAGGAGCGTGTCGAAAATGCCGCCGAGATCCGCGCCTAGTTGGTGCTTGATAAACTTCGCATCAAACTTTGCGTTGTGCGCGATCTTGATCGGACGAGGAGCAGAGAGCAGATCGCGCAGCGGAGCGAGCGCATTGGTCTTCAGAAAATCGCCGTTGCCGCCATTCCCAAAAGCGTTGAGGTCAACGATGTGCACGCCCGCTGGTGTCGCAAGCTGAATGAGGCGCAGGCGGCCGAGGTAGGGATCAAGCTCAGTAGTTTCGGTGTCGAGTCCGATTGCCTGCTGCGCTGACAAAGATTCGACTGCTTTGCGGAGCTCCTCCTCCGTTTTAATGACCTGATAATTCGTATTCATCTGGACTCAACGAACCTGCATTTTATTTCTAACTTTCAAGCATCTGACCGTAACCTCGCATTTTGACCAACGTCATAAGCAACAAGGCAGCACTGGCCCCGAGAATCGCGCTTACCAGGAAAGCTGTCTCGGGACCGCGCCAGTCCCACAGGGCGCCCATGAGCAACGACGCCGGCAGCACAGTTATGCCGAAAGCGAGATTATACAACCCGTAGGCTGTGCCGCGTTGCTCGGGTCGCACAAGGTCAGCTACCAAAGCCTTTTCCGCGCCTTCCGCAAAACCAAAATAGATTCCATAGATCAAGAAAAGTATCCATACGGAAGTTGGATTCGAAACGAAGGCGAAGCCGGCGTAGACAGCAGCGTAGAGAATCCAGCCTGAAACTATCAACCGCCGTCGGCCGAGAATGTCCGAGAGATGTCCACCGAAAAGCGAGCTGACAACTTTGCTAACGTGCAGCATCGCCCACAAAAGGGGAATAGTGACTACTGAAACACCGGCAGTGCGAGCGCGAAGCAACAGAAAGGCATCGGAGGAGTTGGAAAGTGTAAAGAGTGCAACAATGAAAAGAAAACGTTTGAAATTCGAATCGAAGCCTCGTAATGAAAGAGGAACCGGGCTGGTACCGTTGAGTTCGCCCAGACGTTTTTTTCTCGGAGCCTCTCTTACATAGAATGCGACTACGATCACGGCCGCCAGGGCTGGAACGGAAGCGGCAAGGAAAATCCTGGTGAACTCGGAAGCGGTAGGAGAATTTCGATTTACCGCAAACAGCAATACCAGCACGTAGCCTATCAACGGACCAGCGACGGCGCCGGTGTGGTCCATCGCTCGATGAAAACCGAAAGCGAGCCCACGCTCCTCGACTCTGACGGTGTCCGCGATCATCGCATCGCGCGGCGCACTGCGGATGCCCTTACCGACACGATCGGTTAATCTGATGGCCAGCACCTGATACCAGGTCGTTGCAAAGGCGAGCAAGGGACGGGCGAAACTGGCGAGCGAGTAGCCGAAAACAACAAAGGCTTTTCGTTTGCCCCCCCGGTCGCTGAAATAGCCGGCAAAGAGTTTAAGCAAACTTGAGATTGATTCGGCAGTTCCTTCGATTAGGCCGATGATGCCGGGTGAGGCGCCTAAAGTCAGCGAAAGGAAAACGGGCAGAAGCGGATAGATGATCTCGCTCGAAGCGTCGTTTAGCAGGCTAACCAGACTGATCGCGAAGACATTACCCGGCAGTCGCCGGTACCGCCCCCATAGTCCCGAGATTCGCTCAAGTTTGACCTTGTCTATTTCTGGATCAAACTGATTGGCGGCGTCGGTATCGCTTTTCCCCATGATCTCCCGGTTCAGTGCGCAGCTGCGCGTCTGCTGGGCGCAGATCGTTGTCGGCCTGGCTCTGGCTTGGATGTGAGACGACTGCTCCACCACCAAAAGATGCCGGTGCCAAGCAGGGCAACAAGAATTATGCCGACGATCGCCACCCTGATCGCCCAGCGAATAGCTAATTTCGCAATCAGGAACAAAATAGCCAGCAGAACTATGCCGGCGATTAGAAAGATAGTTGAAAAGCTCATTGATCAGTTGGCAGTGTGCAGTTCGCAGCGTGCAGTAAATCGCGTGGCGTTGTTGAATTACTCCGTCCGTTAGGTCTCTGACGTTCGTTTCTGCTCACTACCGACCGCCCACAGCCCACAGGTCACTGTTTGGTGTAACCAGCCCGCACGACAGTCTTGATATTACCGCGAACGTGAAAGTCGCCTTCAATCTCTACACTCAACGGATCGCACGCACGCACAAAGTCGTCAAGAATCACATTGATAACGTGCTCGTGAAATATCTTAACGTTTCTGAATGAGTTGATGTAGAGCTTCAAACTCTTCAGTTCAACGCAACGCTCGTTGGGAACATACTCGAGCCTTATGGTCGCGAAATCGGGGAAGTCGGAAAAGGGGCAGATGGCTGTGAATTCTGTGATTGCGAAATCGATCTTTATCTCGCGACCGGGAAATTCGTAAGCAAAAGTGTCGAGCGGAAATAGATTCATCTCCTCTCGTGGCGTCGAACGAACGTCAAGACCCTGTTGATTTACCGATTGCACTTCTTTTTCTGCGTTAATCATTTTGACGCTTGATCTTACTTGAGAGTAACAGCCACAGCAACAAGGCGGAAAGTGCCGTTAGGCACGAGATGTTTATAGCTGTAGGGCTTGTTTACTCATAACTTCGAGTGGGGTGAAATGACCGAACATTTCACCCCACTCGAAAGCTAGAAACGGCAGAAATACATCTATAAACATTCCGCCGCTACGCGGCTTTCTTTCCCACACTTGTCCCAAATTCCGGGTTAAGCGTTGGTTGTACTTCCTCTGCCAATAGTGAAAAACTTGACGAGCACAAGGCCGGCGACGAAACCGCCAATGTGAGCCGCGTAGGCAACACCACCCTGCTGCGAGCCACTGCCCAAAAGTCCCAGCCCGCTTATCAATTGGAACGCGAACCAGATCCCGATAGCCACATAGGCAGGAACGTCGGTAAGAAACCGAAACATGATCACCGTCACACGACGCTGTGGATAGAGCAGAATATAGCCACCGAGAACGCCCGAGATCGCGCCTGATGCGCCGAGACTTGGAATCAACATACTACTGTCGTCAGTCGTAAGCGCCGCCGTGAAGAAAACGTGGGCCAATGACGCGAGCACCCCGCAAACAAGATAAAAAATTAGATACCTCAGGTGGCCCATGCGGCCCTCGAGATTGTCCCCAAAGATCCAGAGAAAAAGCATGTTGCCGGCGATGTGTGCGATGCCGCCATGCATGAACATGGAAATAAGCAAAGTCAGATAGACGGAAAACGGCGTCGGCTGGAGCCCGGGGATCAAAAGCTGCTGACCTGTGACTGGATCTTCCACCACCCGATCCGGAGTTCTTACGTCACGGCCGCTGATGATTTCCTGCGGAACGGTCGAAAAGGCGTAAGTGAATTTTTCGTTCGTACCGAGCTGCTGTAGGAAAACAAAGACCAGAATATTAATCGCAATCAGGCCGTAATTAACTATTGGAGTTACTGTGCGATCGCTATTGTCGTCGTAAAGAGGAAAGATCATTTTTTATTTACCCCGTGATCGATCAGGAATTACCAACCTCGTTCAATTAACGTCTTCCGCTGCGGCCTCTGCAAAGGCAATGTCGCCGGCTTTTAGATCGAGGCGAACCTCCTCCGACGTTCCGAAGATCCGCGCACGTTTGTCATCAAATTCACCTTCCCAACGAGCTACTACCGCGGTCGCCATGCAGTTTCCCAGAACGTTCACGGAGGTGCGGCCCATATCCATCAGTTCGTCGATACCGAAGATTACCGCGACTCCTTCGATGGGCAGATTGAACGACGCGAGCGTGGCGAGCAGAATGACCAGAGCTGCGCGCGGCACGGCGGCCACACCTTTAGTTTTCCTCGGGCTTTTGGTCACGTTTTTCAAATTTCACCGTAGAGGCGGGTGTCGCCCATCCTTTCAACAGATTGTCCGACAAATGTCAGGTTGTCCCTATTGAACACATATCGGTTTGGGGGATCCACGACAAACTGATGAAGCATGTCGAACTCATCTTCCCCAACGCAGCTTGTCGCGCAACACCTCAAAATAGTTTCGGTTAGTTGGCTGGACGAGATTGAATGTCGTTTTGCTTTTGCGAATTACTACTCGATCCTCAACCTTCAAAGGAAAGCCGACTTGGCCATCCAGTGTTAACGAAACGTCCTCCTGCTCAGTTTTCAAACAGAGTTCAATAACGGCGTCATCGGGTACAACAATAGGACGGTTTGATAGCGTGAAAGGGCAAATCGGGGTTATCACGACGGCGTTCATTGAAGGAAAGATCACTGGACCGCCGGCCGAAAGATTATAAGCGGTTGATCCAGTGGGTGTGGAAACGATTAGACCATCCGCGCGGAAAGAATTCACAAACTGCTGGTTGAGATAGGCTTCTATTTCAATGATGCGCGCCAAAGCGGATTTATTTATCACGACGTCATTGAGCACGCGATTGCGCGTTACGTCTTCGTCCTCCCGGAGAAGTTCCACTGCAAGCATCACGCGCTTGTCCAGACGGTAATTGCCGGAAAGAATCGACTCGAGCGCCGTATAAAGTTCTTCAATACGAAATTCAGCGAGGTAGCCCAAGCCGCCATAGTTGACACCCAGAACCGGCACTTCCGTGTCACCCATCATCCGGGCCGTGGCGATCATTGTGCCGTCGCCGCCAAGCACGAGAATTAGATCAACACTCGCGGCGAGCTTCTCGGGTTCCGCTTCCTCGACTGCGCAGCCGGTTTCCTGCTCAATTCGCGCGCGTTCAATTTCAGGCCCACCGATGAGCGAAATTTCACGCTCAGCAAGCCAGCTAGCAAGCTCGCACAGAGTCTTCAACGCGTCGGGCTGATGTGGCTTAAGAACTATGCCAACACGCTTCATGGAAGAGACGGTTTCCATATTACGTTCTAAAGAAAACGCTCGCATTGGACTGCAAGCGCGGAAGAACACTCGGAGAACTAATGTAAGACGAAAACCTGGTTGCTTAGAAACAGATCGGATGATACGCGGGCGATCTTTTTAGTGTCAACGAACTGGTCAATGGGTGGATATCAACGCAATGTTTGGCGGTTGCTCTTTTCGTAAAGCGCGAGAAACTCAAGATTGCCGTTTGCGCCGCGAATGGGCGATTCAATCACGTTCCGCACCCGCAGCCCAAGCTCCTTCGCCGCGTCATTAACCTCCTCAATAACACGAGCGTGTTTTTGTTGCTCGCGAACGATGCCTCCCTTTTCCACTTCCCCACGACCCACTTCAAATTGAGGTTTGATGAGCGTTATTACGAACCCCGTCTCGGCCAGCAGGGGAACGATAGCAGGCATTATTTTGGTTGCGGAAATGAAAGACACATCCATTACAACCAGCGGGAACTTCTCCTGGAAGTCGTCTGGTTTGAGGTGGCGGGCGTTTACTCCCTCTCGAACTTCCACGCGAGCGTCAGTTCGCAATCGCCAGTCTATTTGGTTGTGACCGACATCGATGGCGATGACCTTTCGGGCTCCGTGCTGCAAGAGGCAATCCGTGAAACCGCCAGTTGAAGCGCCCACGTCCAGGCAGGTTAATCCCTCGACTTTAATTTCGAACTCTCGTAGTGCTGTTTCCAGTTTCAGGCCGCCGCGGCCAACGTAGCGAGACGCGGGATCGTCCCGACCTTTAATACGAATCTCGGCATTAGAGGAAACCGAGTCAGAAGGTTTAGCGACGCGTTGTTCGTCGACCAGCACCACTCCGGCCATCACCAAAGCCTGCGCTTTAGTACGCGATTCGGCCAGACCTCGCTCGACAAGCAACTTGTCAATCTGCTCAGGTCGCTGAGGTCGCTTGTGCTTCACGCCTACAGTTTACTGCTTTGTTATGGTTTATGCGGCCCTTCGAAGATCTCTCGAATGCGAAGCAAGTCACGCGAAGACTTGTTCTCCTGATTTTCCCGCTTCACCTCGCGCTTTCGCTCTCGCTCTTCTTTTCGTGCTGCTTTCCGCTCTTCACGACTTGCCTTGTCGCCACCTCTCGGCTCGAAAGTTAAGACGGCGACACGGCGCGCGACTGGTTTTCTGGGACTATCGGTGGAAGTTTCAGCAGGTTCAACCGTTAATGGAGCCTCGTCTCTTACCTTCGATGAAGAACCTGAATCGGCTGACGCCCTGGCTGCGGGTGGCCGCGAATCCCGGGCATGATCGATTTCCGTTGTGCGTGCCTGAACGCCCGAATCAACCGCTTCAGTTGTGGTGGTAGGGATCGAATCGTTTCGGTCCAGGCGCGAATAATAGATGGCTGTCGCAGACACACCAAGCAGAAGCGCGCCTGTCAGCGCCAATCCCAAAACCCACGGACGGCTGAATCGGGCCTTTGACGCAACTCTGTCGAGGGGCACAACAGGGCGGGCCGAAAGCACAGTCGCCTCCTCGTCAAAATGCGGTTCGGGAAGCGGCAAGTCGGCGCCGAACGATTGTTGGTCAGTAATGTTCGAAGTATTTGATTCCATAACTCATAAATTCCAATTGCACACGGTTATCAGCGTTCAAGTTTGATTTGTTTGCAAGACCGAGGCCACAAGGTGAATTCAGGCCTCCCTGGCTCAAGCCCTTGCAGAAACTTTGTTGATGCTAACTGTTGAGAAAAGTTCGGCGAGTCGAGGTAACGATATCGTGCACTAAAACAACGCGCCCGTTTGTCCAACAGTACGGGCGCGCAATATTTTTGCAATTATACCGGGGGCTACCGTCCCACTTTTTGGGGTTTCGCGCGACGGTCATCCAGCACGTCTATACTTTCTTTCACTCGCGTGTAAATACCGTCGGCATCGAGGCCATACTTGGCCAACAGAAGCTTTGGGTCGCCGTGCGTCACGAGCCGATCCGGAATGCCCATTCTTACGACGCGCACTTTGTCTTGCAGGCCGTTTTCTTCCAGCAACTCCAAAACGGCTGAACCAAAGCCACCCGCCAGATAGGCCTCTTCAACCGTAACGATAAGCCGTTTGGTCTGCGCCAGAGCAAGCAGGAGTTGTGCATCCAGAGGCTTCACGAAGCGGGCGTTAACTACCGTCGCTTCGATCTTTTCCTTTGCCAAATTCTCAGCCGCTTGTAACGAAGGATGGACCATCGAGCCATAAGCGACGATCGCTATCTCGCCGCCATCGCGAAGGATCTCTCCTTTTCCAATTTCAAGAAGTTGCGGGGGTCGCTTAATGTCAGCGCCGACACCGTTGCCCCGCGGATAACGCATTGCTGCCGGTCCTACGTGCTCAACCATGGTCAGCAGCATGTCGCGCATCTCTCCTTCGTCTTTCGGCGCCATCACGACGATGTTGGGGACGGCACGCAGGTACGCAATATCGAGAAGTCCGTGATGTGTCGGCCCATCACCTCCTGCAACTCCACCGCGATCCAGACAAAACTTCACATTGAGGTTTTGAATGCAGACGTCGTGGATTAGTTGATCAAATCCCCGTTGTAGAAATGTGGAATAGATTGCGCAAACAGGCTTCAACCCCTCACAAGACATTCCGGCGGCGAAAGTGATGCAATGCTGCTCGGCGATGCCTACATCAAAGGACCGCTCCGGAAATTTTTCAAGTGCAGTACAAACGCCCGTGCCATCAGGCATCGCGGCGGTCAAGGCAATAATCTTCTCGTCTTTCTCCATCAACTCCACCAAAGTATTTCCGAACACAGTGGTATAGGTAGGCGCGCTCGCTTTTGACTTGATGGCCTGGCCGCTTTTTAGATCAAACGGACCAGTTGCGTGCCAACGGTAGTAGTCCTTCTCCGCCTGGGGATAACCTTTGCCCTTGGTCGTCAGCGCATGAACAATTACTGGTCCATCTTTGATCTGTTGCGCTTCCCGGAAGGCGGCAACCAGCGCGCGCGGATTATGACCATCCACGTAGCCGATGTACTTGAAGCCCAGCTCATTGACGAGCGCGCCTGGCAGCACGGCCGCGGCAATCGCATCTTTCATCGTCTTGGCGGCGTGATGCAGACGTTCGCCCACCGATGGAATCGCGAGCAGCGTTTCTTCGACCTCATCTTTGAATCGATGGTAACCGTGAGCACTTCGTATGCGGTTCAGATAACCGGTTAAGGCGCCTACCGCCGGCGCAATAGACATCTCGTTGTCATTGAGGACCACGATCAGGCGGCTCTTCAGATGGCCTGCCTGATTGATTGCCTCCATCGCCATTCCGCCGGCAAGCGACGCATCACCGATCAAAGCTACGACATGATAATCCTCGCCTTTTCTGTCGCGCGCGATGGCCATGCCCAGAGCGGCAGAAAGAGATGTTGAAGCGTGGCCGGCGCCAAACGTATCGTATTCGGATTCGTCGCGACGCAGGAAGCCGCTAATGCCGCCATATTGTTTGATAGTAGGCAGGAGTTCGCGGCGGCCGGTCAGAATCTTGTGTGCGTAAGCCTGATGTCCCACGTCCCACACGAGTCGGTCGCGGGGTGTATCGAAGGCGTAATGCATCGCCACCGCCAGTTCAATTGCTCCAAGCGAAGCCCCGGTGTGGCCGCCGATGCGCGACATCGTTTCCAATATGTATTGCCGAATCTCATCGGATACAGATTGCAACTGTTCTAAGGACAGTTGCCGCAGATCTGCAGGGGACTTTATGTTATCCAGAAGATCCATTTTGCGCGGTATTGTAACGGGCAGTTCACCTTTTTACTACTCACAAATCCTTTCAGCTTCCCAGGGCAGAGCTTGAACCATCTCCGCCCTTTGCATTGTAAAGTACTCTGCCTCGATATACAAAGTCAATACGCTGACCTTTCCAAACTAATTCCGGTATTTGGGCGTCTAAAGTTCAGGAATGAGCAAAACTCACCGCAAGCCCGCGTCTAACCCGGGTAGGGAAATCCAAAAAGGAGTTGGAAAAGAAATGTCCTTACGAAAAAGTTTATTTGCGATCTCAGGAATCATTTTGTCGTGTGGGACGCTTGTTTTCGCTCAGCAGCCGCAAACGCCCACGACGACGCCGGATGGAACCCTCAGCAGAGACAGAATCGAGCGCATGGAACGACGCCGCCAGCGAATGGGTCCGCGTGATGGATGGAGAGGCCATAACCAGCTGGGCCAGCGCAGCGGCATAGGCGGCCTCATGCGCGAACTGAATCTTAGCGACGAGCAGCGACAGCAAAGTCGCGCAATTATGCGGCGCCGACTTGAAAGTACGAAAGCTCAGCGCGAAGAACTGTTCAGACTGCGCGAAAAAAGAATAGAGGGCACATTCACTGCTGACGATGAAGCACGAGCAAAGGCTTTGCATCAGGAAATTCGTGCAGCAATGGAAGGTGTCCGAGCCGAGATGGCCGGAGTCTTAACCGCTGAACAGAAAGCCAGGCTCGAGGAACTGAAAGCAGAGCGTAAGGCAAAAATTGAACAGCGAATGAAGGAACGCCAGGAGCTTTTGAACAAGGCCCCTCGGTAGTAACCTTATTTTCTTTTTCCGGACGAGGCTTGGCCAGGACTTATGCGCCAGGCCTTTTTTCACTTGCAGCTTCCCCCTCGTCGATCCCAAAGATATGCTCGGCTGAGGTCCTTTCTAGTTAAACCGACCGCGCTTGTCTTTCGATATTGATCGTTTGAGGTGCGTCCGTAGCACAGCACATATCACTGGTTGGCAAGTTGTCTTCCAATACTACGAAGACTTCCCATTCATTGCCGTCTGGATCCTGAATCCACGTTTTGTCCTGAATAGCGTAGCAACAGGTGGTTTGCATCTCGTCACGTGTAACCAACCCCGCGTTCATCCATTCCTGACGTTTGGCCAACACATCATCTGTTGAACTCACCTGAATTCCCAGGTGAGAGAGCGCGCCACGCTCACCAAACACTCCTTCATTTAGCGTCAGATTGAGCGGGGGGTTTTGTATGTCGAATTTTGCGTACCCAACGCGAACCTTGCTGGGTTCAATTCCTAACATCTTCCGATAGAACGCGATGCTCTTTTCCACATCGCGAACATTTAATGCGAGATGCGCTTTCAGTGCTTTTACCGGGGTGTCTGCCTTGCTTTCCATCTCCTTCTCCCTTATCCTTTCATATGCGCTCAGGCGAATGTATTGCCTACTTTACGCCTGGCCGAAACATCTGTCAATCCATATATGACCGCGGGGAAGGCTCGATGCAAATAAGACAAATGGAGCCCGAACACTGGGAGGCAGTGCGGGTAATCTACCTGGACGGGATAGCTACCGGTCAAGCCACTTTCGAAACCACCGCGCCTTCGTGGGAGCTGTGGGATTCCCGTCGCCTACCGTTTGCGCGCCTGATTGCTACTTCCCAAACGGACGGCAGCGTGAAGGGTTGGGCGGCATTGGCACCCGTCTCGATGAGGGCGGCATATGCCGGCGTCGCGGAAGTCAGCGTTTACATCGCCAGCGATGCGAGGGAACAAGGTTTGGGACGTCAGTTGCTGACACTATTGGTAACAGAGTCGGAGACGAATGGAATTTGGACGCTTCAGGCGAGCATCTTTCCTGAGAATCAGTCCAGCATTGCTCTTCACAAGAGTTGCGGATTCCGCACGGTTGGGATTCGTGAGCGAATAGGAAAGATGAACGGTACCGGCGCGACACCGTCCTCCTGGAGAGGCGCAGCAAAGTGGTTGGCACCTGCTGACTTACCGAATTAAAGTCTCATTTTTGAGTGCAAGATTCGGATAGAAATATGCGCGCTTTTAGACTTAAATCCAGCATGGATTAAGGAACTCCGGCTTCGTCAAACTCGTAATAACTAAACACGAATTAGCTTAGCAAAGCACGGAATGGGCAGCAAAGAACACAGCATTGCGCTTCTCTGTAAGGCGCTGGCAGATCGCACTCGTCTGAGGCTGATTAACCTCATGGGAGAAGACGAAGTCTGTGTCTGTTTTTTCGTAGAAGTATTGAAAATAAACCAGCCGAAAATTTCGCGTCACCTTGCCTACCTGAGGCGCGCTGGAGTCGTGTCCGCCCGTCGTGAAGGCAAATGGATTCATTACCGCATCGTTGAGCCCAAAGATCCTCATGCCACCAAAATATTTCGTGAAGTTCGTGCGTCGCTGGCGAGTGACCCACCAATGCAAAGCGATCGCGCGCGGTTAAGGAAGATCTGCTGCGCGCCAAAGCGTCCGATTCAACTTAAAAGAGCACCTATTCCCGCGAGCCTGGTGGCCTAAAATGTGGCCTAACAAGGAAGGAACCCGACAATGGTTACAGCTATTGAACCAATACTACGTGAACAATTAATTGAGCGCCGTCACAAATTGGAAGATGCCGGGAATGTTTTTCATCGTCCGGCGGAACTAACACGGCTCCTTGAGGAAGTCGACGCAGCCTTGCATCGCATGGACCTCGGCGTTTACGGGCTTTGTGAAGTTTGCCATGACCCCGTGGAGTCGGAGCGCCTGATCGCCGACCCGCTGACGCGTTTCTGTATAGACCACTTGACGCCCCGCGAGCAGCGCGCACTCGAAGAGGACTTGCAACTCGCATCGCAGATTCAGACTGAATTATTGCCACACCCCAGTCAGAAAATTGATGGGTGGGACGTAGCCTATTATTACCAACCCGCCGGTCCAGTGAGCGGCGACTATTGCGATTTGATCAGAGGCGAAGATTCGTCGCTACATTTCATTCTCGGCGACGTGTCCGGCAAAGGCGTTGCGGCTTCTATGTTGATGGCCCATCTCCACGCCATGTTTCGCACTCTCACTTCGATCAATCTGCCGCTCGATCAGATGGTCGAGCGCGCCAGCCGGGTGTTTTGCGAGAGTACCCTGCCAACATAATACGCGACGCTGGTTTGCGGCAGAGCAGACCCAAGCGGCGAAGTAGAACTTTGTAACGCAGGCCATTTGCCGCCGCTCTTAATTCAGGAAGGCAGAGTAACCAGTATTGCGGCCACTGGTCTGCCGGTTGGAGTGTTTTGCAGTGAAACCTTCTCTGTGAATCGACTTCATATGGACAAGGGAGATACCTTGTTTCTCTACACTGATGGTTTGTCAGAAAGCCTGGACGGAACAGGTAACGAATACGGCGCCGATCGACTGTCGAAGCTCTTGAACGATCACAATGATCTATCGCCCGACTCGATCATTTCGCTTTGCAGGGAGGAACTGCGTCACTTCGCCGCAGCCAGGTCGCCCGCAGACGATCTAACACTCATGGCGATCCGACGAACAGAGTAGTCTGGCGTCGCGCTGAGCTCTTCCTGGTTGGCTGCTACGGATGATGGTTTACCTTTGGACCGGAAGTTCAGAGGTCAACTTTTAGTTGTCCTGACTCTAGGAGGCAAGCTAAAGCTTGAACTTGTTATGCCTTACCTTGACAATCCGCAACCGCAGATTAGAATGATTTTTCGCCTTGTGCGGGCTCCGGGGAGATGTGGCCGAGTGGCTGAAGGCGACGGTTTGCTAAACCGTTAAGGGTCAAAAGCCCTTCACAGGTTCGAATCCTGTCATCTCCGCCAAATTCAGTAGTCAGTAATCAGTAGCCAGTATTAGTAGAAATTTCTCATGCTGACTACTGACTGGTGACTACTTTTTACTTATGACCGTTCGCGTACGTTTTGCCCCATCACCGACCGGGTACCTGCACATTGGCGCAGCGCGCTCCGCACTCTTCAACTGGCTTTATGCTCAGAAGACTGGGGGAAAGTTTTTGCTGCGCATTGAAGATACCGACTTGCAGCGCTCAACCGAAGAATCAACGCGGTCCATTATCGATGGTCTGGAATGGCTCGGTCTGGCTTATGACGAGGAGATAGTTTTTCAATCTGCGAACGCTGACAAGCATAGAGCCGCCGCTCACAAATTAATCGGAGAAGGCAAAGCCTATCGGGATTTCACGCCCAGGGAACAGCGTGAAGATGCGACAGTAAAGCAAGGTGTCGCCGAACGCGCGCGCAGGCATGCTACTGAAGGTATAGATCATCGTAGCAACCCCTACCGCGATTTAGTGAAAGAGGAATCTGATCGGCGTGCGGAAGCAGGCGAGCCTTTCGCGGTGCGCTTAAAGATTGCCGGTGAAGGCAAGACTCATTTTGACGATATCGTCTATGGACCTCAGGAGCGTGCCTATTCCGAGATTGAAGATCTTGTGCTACTCCGGTCGGATGGCCATCCGCTTTACAACCTCTCGGTCGTGATCGATGACATTGAGATGGGCATTACCCACGTTATTCGCGGGCAGGATCATCTGACGAATACACACAAGCAGGTTCTCCTTTATCAAGCGTTATCGACAAGCCTGCCGCATTTTGCCCATTTGCCGTTAATCCTGGCGCCAAACAAAGGAAAACTTTCCAAGCGGAAACACGGCGAAGTAGTTTCGTTAACCACCTATCGCGATCGCGGCTTCGTTCCCGCGGCTTTTCGCAATTTTCTGGCGCTGCTTGGCTGGGCGCCCCCCGACGGAAAAGAGATGCTATCCGTAGAAGAGCTCGTCGAGCAGTTTTCGTTAGAACACATTCATCGCTCGCCGGCCATTTTCAATTTTCAGGAGAATGACCCGCGGCACTGGACTGACGAAAAAGCGCTTTGGATGAATGCCGAGTACATTCGTACTATGCCGATTGAAGAGTTATTGCCTATGGTGAAAGCCGAGCTGCGGGCCAACAAACTCTGGCGTGAAGAGTATGAGGAGGATGATCGCGACTGGTTTGCCAAAGTCGTAGACTTGATTCGCCAGCGCTTTCACACTCTCAAAGATTTCTCGGGGCAGGGTCGCGCCTATTTCTCTGATGATTTCGATTTCGACGAGACCGCTATTAGCAAGAATCTTAGAAAGAATCCCAGCCTGAAAGAGCTCTTGCCGGCTCTTGCGAATCATCTCGAGCAAACAGATCCGTTTACGTCTGACAGCGCCGAAGCCGCCCTTCGTCAATTTGCAGAAGAATCAGGAGTCAAGGCCGGCTTGCTTATCAATGGGGCACGGACAATGCTCACGGGCCAGGCTGTGGGGCCTTCAATGTTTGAAGTATTTGAAATTCTGGGGCAAAAACGTTCTGTTGAAAGACTGCGCAGTGGGGTACCATGGTTTGACGCTATGAATGCATTGGGCGATGTGTGAGTTCCGAAGCTTAAGCTTTCGCTTGCTATGCGCAGAGAAGAGTCTGAACTTAAAGTTGGAAACTGAGAGGACTAGCTCATGATCAAAAGATTAGTTATCGGCACCATTTTGGTTTTCGTAACATCAAAGGCTGTTGCTCTGGCCCAAAACACGAATTCTACTGAGACTGTACGTCCTCGCACAACCTCAACAACGAATACGAATAAATCGTCCACCTCCTCGCAAAAGAGCACGGGGATACAACAGCCCACTGCTACGCAGCCAGCCGCCCGCAAAGCTGAAGGCAAATCCAGGGTTGCCATGACAGAAACGCCCGGCTCACAGAGCGTCGTTGCAGCCTTCAATGCTTTGCTCAACGGCATCCGCCAGAGGGACGTAAAGGCAGTTTCAAATGTCTATTGGAATTCCCCTCGGCTCATACTCTTCAACAACAATGGCACCGTCACCAAAGGCTGGGACCAGATGCGCATGAATCGCGAAAGCTCTTACCGCGATTTGAAAGATGTGAAGTTGGACGTGCGCGACGTTTCCATCACCATGCTCGGCCGCGATGGCGCTGTGGTTACTTGTTTGTGGACACAGTCGCAAACTTACAAGGGCACACCTGAAACAGCCACCGGCCGGATGACTCTGGTTTTTAAGCGTATCGGGAAAGATTGGAAGGCAATTCATTTACACACTTCAGCGGACAGACCTGAACCGTCACGCGTGCTTCCGTCGGAGCAGATTCCGGCAACAAGCCCATCGCCAACTCCCTGATCACAGGGATGAGATTGTCCGAGCGCAACCAGCGGGGGCATGCCCCCTTCCTAACCTGAGAGACTTTCTTACTGAGCGGTTTTTGCATGTCTTGAGAGCTTCTCAAATTGAAGAAACAATCAACTAAGTAAGCACCATTCACTCAGATCAGCTCAGGGTTGGGAAGGGGGCATGCCCCCGCTCTTTGTTAGTTTGCTCCAACGCTAGATTGTCTTGTTATTTTTGAGCAATAAAGCTGCCCTCGAAAGCGCGATTCCTCCGAGGATAGATAAGAAGGGAAAGACTTCGACTACGTAACGTGGTTCAGGATTCTCAAGCGTCGCAAAGAAACCAAGCCTCAGAAAGATCATTAGTGCTGCCAACAGCAGCCATTGCCGCGCTACAAAGTCGCGCGTCTGCCAGAGAAACCAACCACCCGCAATCCCCAGCAACGTATAAATAAACGTCAGAGCGGCAAAGAGCGGCAGCCAGAATTGTTGATGGATGTCGTAATCAAGATCTTCGAGCGGAAGAAGGTCGCCGGCGAATGGATAGTATTGCGAGTGAGTATCAAACCACAGCGACAGCGCACGCTTAAACGGCAGCCACACGAAATAACGAAGTGGATGGCGCGCAATACGCTCACTCGCGATCCCGGCAAAACCTGCATCGATCTCTGGAGTCATCTCTACCGGCTGAGCGCTCGCCTGGTCCGAAGACCCCTTTTCGTCGTTCTGGTCAGTCTCATCTCCCTGATCGCCCTGGTCTCCCTCATCTCCCTGATCAGCTTCGTCGCCTTTGTCGGCTTTGTCGCCTTTGTCACCCTGGGTGGATTGGTCTTCCGTCTTACCAGCTTCGCTTTCTTCATTCTGGTTTGATTGATCTTCCGAGGGAGTGGGCGCGTCTTGTGACCTGGGCTCAGTGAAAATCGGCTCTTGCTCTTCAGGAGGATGGTTATACTTTTCAAACAGGGCCGCGACCCTCTGTTTTTCTTCGGCGGAATCAAAAGCCCGGTCGGGAATGTTTTCCAACTTGATTGGAGATTCGTCCAACGACCAAAGCACTGGGCCAACATAGCGTCCATCGTCGATCCAAGTACGCAGCCAGGAGAGATAACCACGGGGTACGAATTCGCCAGGCATCTCGGCGTGGGCCGGAGCAAGCGGCTGAAACAAGTGAAAAACACGGTAGTTGCGAATGGTCCAGGGAACCAGCACCAGGCAGAAGGCTAATGAAAACGTAGCGCCGAGGTAGGATGCCCGGGAAAATCTATACAAGATTTCTTCTTTCCTCTTGCTTAACGCTATCCCGCTCGAACGCATCAGGGTCGTAACCACCAGCGTGATTCCTATTGCTGCCGCGAAGAGTCCGCTGTCCGGCCGAAATAACACGGCGACGCCAGCGACAAATCCAGTAGCGCACCACAACAACAAAGCGTTCCTCGGCCTTGTTGCCTTAAACGCCAGCGTTGCTGTCAAACACATAGCAACTGCAAAGAACACTGTAGGCGTTTCTGTCAGAATGGTCGCGACGTAAATTGTGGTGAACGGGCAAAGGGCAGCAAGCACAAGCGCGGCGATAGAGGTGCGCCGTTTCAACTTCTCATCGGGTTCCCAAAAGAAAGCAACAAGTGCGATCAAAGCGCAGGACGCTGTATCGATAAGCGCCTGAACGATACGAACGGCGGTATTGTCGTTGTGACCAAATATGGAATAAACCCCGGCAAGAAAGAGCGGGTAACCAGGCAGGCGTATTAGCGATGGCTCGTAAGGCGGTTCGGTTGCGTGTGAGTAGACATGCTGCTCAAGCACGTTGCGAGCAATCTGGGCGTATACCTGGCCATCAAACGGCTCATCATTCGGCAGCAGCCTGGCAACCTCTGCACGAAAGGAAAACGCCGCTGTCAGCAGCAGCGCATAAATGAGCATTCCATTCCGATTGCGAATCGCCTTCCTTGCCATTAATGATTTCCGCGTCAGGGCTGCACTTCAACTGTCGCTTTTCGATCCAATTTGCCCCAGCCGACTGTTGTACCACGAGTGGCTACGGTGACGGACTTTATCATTACGTAGTACATCACCTGGCGATAACAAAAGCGCTGCAGGAAAAGCCACCATAGCAAACGCCAATGTTCTTTTTTCTCAAGAAGGAAGGCGAAGGAGGCCGCAACCCAGTCAATCGCCAGGAATAATGCGTAATAGAAGAGCACCTGGCGAAGGTTTGTAAATGAATAGCCCCTTGGCTGTTGCAACCAATCCAATCCAGCGGAAATGAGCGTGTAACAGAGCATCAAATCCATTACCGGCGAAATCAGTGGAAACAGTATCTGAAAAATCCACACGTTCGGCAGCGCAATAAATCCAAGCGCACCGTAACGTGGACGAAACAGAGCGTCGAGATGCTTGCGCATGCACTGCAAGGTACCAAAGGCCCAACGGAAACGCTGGCGGGCCAGCGTGCGCAGACGATCGGGAGCTTCGGTCCAGGCGATCGCATTCTCTTCGTAGCCGATGTTATAACCCATTCGACGGATACTGAGCGTTAGGTCCTGATCTTCGGCAAGCGTATCGGACTGGAAGCCTCCGGCTTTCTCGATCAGATCGCGTCGCCAGGCGCCGACCGCTCCAGGGACTACCGTGATGCAGTTCAAGCTTGCGAATGCGCGCCGATCCATGTTTTGTGAAGTGATGTATTCAAGCGCCTGCCACCGCGTCACAAGGTTGATACGATTGCCGACCTTCGCATTACCGGCAACAGCGCCCATCTTCGGATCGTAAAAGCGGTGAGCAAGCGCGCCGATTGTCTGCGGCGTAAATACAGTGTCAGCATCCAGCGCGACGACTATCTTACCTTTGGCATATCTCAGGCCGAAATTGAGCGCCGCGGCTTTGCCTCCATTGGCCACTGAAAAGAGCTGCACGCGCTCGTTACTTAGGAAAGTGTTGCGAACGATCTCGCTGGTTTTGTCTTCCGATCCATCGTCAACAACGATGATTTCGTAATTGTCATAGTTGGAAGCCAGCAGGCTGCTTATCGTGTTTTCGATCACGAGTGCTTCGTTATAGGCCGGCACAATCACTGAGACGAAAGGGGCGGAAGTCTCTCCCGCATGAGCGCGCTCGCGGCGTCGCGAACGAAGCCACTGGGCGAAGGCAAGAGCGCCGATAAAGATAAGCCGTCCCAGTCCGAGCACAATCCCCGTCAAAAATACCCACTGGAGTGTCCAGCCACCGGTGGAAAGGAAAAAGAAAGTAATTGCATCAGCTCTCGTGAAGGCGCGTTCGCTCGTTGGGATCACCGGCATCACCTGGTCTCGCGATAGACCACCCAGTTCCGAAACGGCGACAAACTTAAATCCGCGAGCGCGCAATTTGTGAATTAACTGTGGCAAAGCTTGAACTGTTGCAGCACGATCACCGCCCGAGTCGTGAAGCAAGACAACTTGTCCTCGAGTGTCCGGGTCGTTGTCCATGGCCCGTTCTACCGTTCGGCTGACAATCTGCTCGGCAGTTACCGGAAGCTTCCAGTCGTCCGGATCGATTCGTACTCCCACCATCAGGTATCCCAGTTTTTCCGCCAGGATTGCGGGCTCCACTTCCTGAGGCTTGTCTGCTTCGGCATCACCAAAATAGGGTGGACGAAACAGGACTGTAGATCGACCTACCTGAGACTCGATCAGGCGCTGAGTGGCATTGAGTTCCAATTCCGTTAGTGAGAGCGGAATTTCGCCGAGGTTTGGATGAGTAAAGGTGTGATTGCCAATCTCGTGACCCTCATCAACTATCCGGCGCATAAGATCGGGATAAGCCTGCCCATTCTTGCCAATGATAAAGAAAGTGGCCGGCACGCGCTCCTGCTTCAAAATATCGAGTATTGGTGGCGTCCAGTTGGGATCTGGTCCATCGTCAAAAGTAAGGGCGATCAGTCCGGGGTGATCGCCGCCGCGCTCAATTACGTAGGACGAAGGGGTTGCGACAAACTCTTCTCCTTTTATGAAGCCGCTGGCAGGATCCACATCCAGATTGCGCCACCCATCCTGCGGTCGCGAAACAACTTTCAGTAACTCGCCCGTGCCTTCGAAATCGACGTCATAACCGTAGATGATCCGGCGCAAAACGTCGGGCGAAGCAACCGGCGTCGTTCCCAGGATTGACCAAATTGAAGGGTCTTCCGATCCCAGTCGCCACACAGCGAAACCGGCGAGCTTATAGCCGCTGGCGGCGCGCATTTGGTTGTAGGCAGTGACTGCATCTAGAAACCAAATCTTATGATGCGATTCATCCTCTTCGTCATATTCGAAATACGGAGTTCGAGACTCGGGATCGAAGAGAACTTTAGCCTCAGAATCCCGAGCTGTGATAAGCGCCTTTTGACACGTAACTTCCTCTGCTTCCTTCTCGCCATCAGTCCAGTCGTATCCGTAATTTCCCAGCGCGATAATTGTCTTAGCAGGTACTAGATCGTGCATCCGGCTAACCAAGTGCTGCTCGAACCAAGTTTGCGAGGCTATAGGACCAGCATCGCTTCCGGCCCAATGCTGGTCATAAGCCATCAACATCAGGTAATCGGAGGCCGCTGCGTAGTTCTTGTAGTTCCAATCAGGATCGTCAAAAGGAACTGTTTGTAAGACGGTCAGCCCTTTGGGTCCAAACACGTCATGCAACTCCTTCATAAACACAAGTAAGTTCGATTGCGAAGAAGGTGGTGGTTCTTCAAAGTCAACACAGACGCCACCAAACTTATTCCCTTCGACAAAGGTGGCTAGAGCGCTGATCAACCGCTGGCGAGAGGATTCGTCCGCAATGTTTCTCGCTAACAGTCCGGAGTCCCATTTTTCATCAATCAGATTCTGGACCATGGCAATTACGCGAACTTGCGGTCGTGTCTGTCTGATGAAGTTTAAAGCCGGCACGTCAACAGATGTCACGAGCGGATTTCCGCTATCGCTTCTATCTTGCAGATGGGCCCATTCAGCAATCACCCAATCAAGGTGATCGATATTTCTTTCCAGCGAAGCCAGACTGGATTCGTCCCAGTTAATGTAGAAACCGATCGACAGAGGGCGCGACGTGGGAACTGCCGGCGCCGGAATCGCTGGTGGGGGAACCGGCGTGGTTTCCGATGCTCGTTTGGCCGGCACTACTCGCTTTGTTGTCGCTAGAGCATGTTGCAATTCAGCCTGTGCGCGCTTGGCTTTTTGCTCAACCGGGTTCGCAGGAACGTTTGGAGACTTCGGCTTTATGTCTGCGCTGTGCGGCAAACTCGCAACTGGCCGCACATTGAAACTGGGAAGGACTGGATTGACCAGCACACTGGCAATGAAGATCGCAGCCAGACTGGTGACTAGAACAGCGAGCGCCAACCAGGTGCGGCTAACGCGCCGCCAGCGGCGGCCCGCAGGGTCATAGAATACGGGTGAGTCAGGGGACGACAACGTCGGGTCTCCTACATGATTGTGCAGAATTCTAATTTCTCACTCCCTTTGCTGTAACGCAAGTTGCCAGCCTGACCGCAAACTAACTGTTTGCTTTCCAGAAACCGTGAGCGGGGTGTGCCTTTGCCGATTTCTGAGATTTGGTCGCTACAGCTCTGGGTTCTGACAAATGTCGGGCAAAGCCAACCTATGATGCTACTGGAAATAAGGAAGCCGCCCACGCCAAGCGCGGCCGGCTTCCGGTGAACTGTTGGGATTGGCCTGAGGCTGACTGTGTGTCGCTTCCCGAAAAGGAGGAGCACTAAGCAGTGAGACTACTGAACCTTAATCCTAACGAGTTAGTTTGGTTCAGAGGTCAGGCCGCAGCCACCTCACTGTGATAAGAACTCATATATTTAGAATCACCTCCTTTCCAGTGTTAAGGAAATAATAAAATACAACCCCGAACGCGTCAATTAGTTTTTTTAATACGTGATCGGCGAACTATAAAGGTTCTTCTCATCGAACCGTCAGCCAAACGGTTGGGTGTCGACTCTCGGGTGAATTATCCAACGCCTTCGGCGTTTGGCGCAGTTCGTTCGTAAACTAATCGGCCACGGGTATATACCTTCCACGGATGCTCGATGCCGAAAAAGTAAGCGAGTTCGCGATAGTCGTCACAATCATGAATTACGAAGTCGGCAATCTTGCCTGGTTCGAGCGAGCCGATTTGTTCGCCGCGATTGAGCGTGTAAGCTGGATTGATCGTTGAGGCTGTGATTGACTCCGCCGGGGTCATCTTCATCTGGGTAGATGCTAACGAGAGAATCATTGGCATTGAGGGCGTGGGCGACGAGCCGGGATTGAAATCAGTGGCGAGCACCAACGCGAGCCCAGCGTCAATCATCGCACGCGCCGCTGGATAACGACTTGAGCCAAGCGAGTAAACTGAACCGGGCAAAAGCACCGGCTGAACTCCGGCAGACTTCAATGCTGCGATTCCTTCTCTGTCGGTGTATTCCAGATGATCGGCGGTCACAGTGTTCAGTTCGGCTGCCAATTTCGCCCCCCCAGACAGCGACAACTGGTCCGCATGAATGCGCAAACCCAGCCCATGACAACGCGCAGCCGAAAGAATTTTCCAGGACTCGTCGGTAGTGAAGACTTTTTCTTCGCAGAAGACATCACAATACTCCGCCAGTTTCCCCTGCGCCACGCGGGGCAACATCTCTTCGATTAATAGGGAGACATATTGTTCACGACGCGACTTGTATTCACCTGGGACATCGTGTGCGCCAAGAAAAGTCGGCACGTAGCGAAGCGGAGTTTCCCGATCTAGTAGTTTGATCGCTCTAAGAATCTTCAGTTCATCTTCCAGCGTTAGACCGTAACCGGATTTGGCTTCGACCGTAGTCGTGCCAGTGCGCAAAAACCAATTAGCGTAACGCTTGCCCGCGGTGACTAGTTCATCGATCGGCGCCTCGCGCGTCGCGCGCACAGTGGATTGAATTCCCTCACCGCGCTCGGCAATCTCGCGGTAAGTAGCGCCCGCTCCACGTTCCTCAAACTCGCCTACCCTCGTCCCAGCAAAGACCGGGTGCGTGTGCGCATCGACAAAACCTGGCATCACTACGCGGCCGCCACTATTTACCACTTTGCAATCAGCGCCAATGAGTGGCTCGATTTCTTTAAGCGCCCCAACCTTCTCGATCCTCTCACCAACGATGAGCAACGCGCCGCCTTCGACAATTGACAGCTCCTGCATCTCCGCGCCGGCTCGCGGACGAGCGGGGCCGGCAAGAGTGACGAGCTGCGAGCAATTAATAACGGCGAGTGAGCTTGCCAATTTTGATTTTACGCACGTTGTTTCGACGCTACATCAGGCCTCTTTGTAGACCAATGCGCCGGCAAGCGCCGCAAGAGTGTACTCAACCAACCCCCAAAGGATCCCGATTAGAAGCAGGTTGGCCGGAACGGCGAGAAACACGCCGTTGATGATTCCTGTGTAAACGTATATGCCGAACCAGGCTATCAGACCAGCGATGATTGCCGCCTTCGGACCCTGGGCCGAAACGGGGTCTGATCATCGCATAGATCAACACGAGGACAATGCCCAGGATAAAAGTCATCGTTATCGCAATTGCAATGAAGTTCCCTCCGGGATCCTGAAAATTGTGCCTGCCGAAGAAGGCTTTCATCTGAGTTCCCAGCACGACCCCGTTCAGCAAATATTCGCCAACGTTTAGTACCAGTCCGGCGAGTAAACCACCCAGCAAGACACGTCCAAAGTTGATGTTATTCATTTCCAGGCTCCTTCAGGGTTAGGGGATTTGAATTTTTGCGTTTTCGCGCTCAACTGATTATCACAATGTGCAATGAAAAGTCAGCCCCCAAATTGTGACTCAATCTGCTTGGGCCGGCGTATCGGTCGCTTGCGTGCCTTCTCGCTTTCTTCCCATCAAAAAAACTGAGATTCCGATGCCGTTTGCAATCACCACTACCGCAATAATCTTGGCGGCAAAGGAAAGGCGGCTTCCCACTGTGATGATTGGCACAATCGTCAAACAAATGGATAGGAGCGAAACCAGAAAGCCTGAGACGCACGCAACTTTTAGCCAACCCGGGGCGCGCATGCCAAAACTCTTCACGCCGATGACCGGTATGGCAAACAAGACCATGTACGCCGAGGCATAGAATACAGTCGCCGCGTTGTCCAGCAGTTGAAACGCTTCCTGATGGCCAACCCCAATCAAACTCACCAGGCCAAAAGCCAAAGTGATTGCCCCTACAAATAGTATCGAGTTAACCGGAGTCTTGTACTGCCTGTGCAGGCGACTAAACCACCCGGGTAACAAACTGTCCCAGCCGGCAACCATTGGCAACCGCGTATTGCCGGTGAAGTAAATACTCATCAGCGCAATCTGACGCATGACCACTCCGAGAATTGCCACCGAAATAATCTTCCCTACCCAGCCAAATGAACTAAAACCAAGACTCAAAACCTGGGGTATTGGACCGATGAGATCGACGTTTTCTGGTTTCACGTAGGCAAGTACAGCGCTCGTGCCAAGAATGAACATGAGCGCAATGATGGGGGCGGCGATTATTACGGAACGTGCGATGTTGCGAGCGGGCGCACGACATTCACCGGCGACTATCGCTACGTATTCGAAACCAGTCAACGCTCCGAGCGCGAGTTTGCTAAAGATATTGAGATTGAAGAGAGACAGCGCGGGAAAAGCAATTGCAAAGGGATGATATTCATGCAAGTCTCCTCGCGCCAGACTGAAAAACGGCAACAGAATCAAAGTGAGAAAGGTTGCCATCAGCATCACGCCGCCGGCGTTATGAACCCACTTTCCGAGAGCCAGGCCGCGAAAGGAAGCCCACATGATACCCACGACGAGCAGGCAGCTTACGACAGTAATAAACCATTTGCTGCCCTGCATCCATGCCGCTCCCGGCCCGATGGCATATCCGATGTTAGTAGTCACAACCAGGCCGATGCCCGATAAAACAAGAATGCCGAAGACCCAGAGGTTCCACGCAACCATGAACGCGATGAAGTCGTTAAAAGCAAACTTTGCCCACTGATAAAGTCCGCCTTCGAGGGGCATCAGCCGGTTGAGAAAGATCACCACAGCCGCCAGTGGCAAATAGAACGTGAGAATTGCGAGTAACCAGAAGATTAGTTGTGAGTGACCGAGTTTTGCCGCCGCTCCTACCCAGATGGTTCCTACTACAAAAACGATCTGAGCCAGAACAAGATCAAAAAGACCGAGCTCTTTTTTGAAAACGGCACTGCGAGCTTGGACGTCTCGTTCGAGACCGGCAATATCAGAGGAACGACTCTTACTTTGTTCGGTTGCCAAGAGTATTTGATTTAGAACTCAAGTGAAAAAATCTCGGGGTCAGGAAGGGGGCTTGCCGCGCTACTTTAGACTGCCTGACTTACTAAATCTTGCTTCACTTCGAATCATGCCGCCGCAGGCTAGCGGGGGCAAGCCCCCTTCCCGACTTCGAGACATTCCAAAATAGCTTCGAACTCTATGCCGACGACGTATGATCGTGGATGATCTTCCAGCCCTGCTTCGTGCGTCGCAGAATCAGGGTGAATCTCCCATGCGGCTCGTCTTTAGTCCGTTGTAGATGCCAACGGCCCAGAACAATCGCGGCATCGTTCCCAACAGGCGTAATCTCCAGATCGGAAAAGGTCAGCGTCCCCATCTTTTCGCGAGAGTTATAGTTTTTCTTGTAACGCTCGAGTACGATCTGCCAGCCGCGAGTAACATTATCACCGGAAACGAAAACGGTATCTTCAGAACGCGCGTAGCCGTCCATATAGCCTTCGACGTCGCCACGATTCCACGCGTCACGTTGCGCCTCGAGCACGGCGCGAACGGCCGCGATGATTTTTGCCTCACGTTGATTGGGCCGCACTGTATTCTGATTATGGCCAGAAGCTGGACTGATCAGAAGTAGCAGAACTATGGTCGAGAATATTCGGTATCGCATTTTTGACGATTATCCTTTCTCTAACCACGCCCGGACATCCTGGCGCATTGCCGGCACGATTTCGTGGCCCGCATCATAACTCTTGAATTCGACATTCGGGGCACGTAGTCGCAGCCTTTCTGCATAATCCGCGACGCGTGATGGCGGATAGTATTCATCCCTCGTTCCTGCAAGATGGAGCACGGCAGCCTCGGTCGGTTTGTAAAGTTCGCTCGTCTCCCAATCACCCGGCACGCCGCCACAGATTCCGATAACGCCGTGCAGGTGATCCGGATGTGTAAAGGCGAATCGATAGTTGAGCGCGCACGTCTGGGAAAAGCCGAGCAAGAACACTTGCTTCGGGTCGGCCACGCCTTCGCTGATGAGCGCCTGCATTAAGTCCAGCAACGCTTGATGATGAATCGCAACAGAATCGTCCGGATGAAAATTCGTGAGCCAACCAAAGCCGAAGCGCAATGGTCCACCAGGCTCCTTTGGTTCCTTGAGGTGCTGATGAAATCCCTGAAGTGAAGCGGTTGCAAAACCATCGGGCGCCACGGCGAGCGCTTCGCGCATCATCTGTCTTTTGTTTGCTCCATATCCGTGCAACGCAATTAGCAATGGCGCCGGCTGGGCCACAGGTTTGTAAACGTCGTAGTAGAGCTTAATCCTTGCCGCAAGGCTGCCCTCAACGGGCACGGTTTGGGATTCGGGGCCACTCATTTACGAAGCTTATAACAGATACGGAACGGCGAGCGGAAGCCAGTTAATTAGCCACAGATGAACACAGATAGACTGATACGGAAAAGTGCCCCAGCTGATCTGAGCCATCCGTGTTTATCTGTGGCTGATGAGTGTCTACTGCTCGCAGTCTGTCTCGTCTCGCTTCGTTGCATTCGCTCGTAATGAAAGTTACGATGCTCTAAAAGGTAAGCGACTAGTAAAACTGACACTGAGAGAGGTGCGCGGAATGAAATTTCCTGGCGGATTTAACATTCAACAGATGATGAAGCAGGCGCAGGTGATGCAGGAGAAGATGCAAAAGGAGATGGAAGAACTGCGCGTCGATGCCTCAGCCGGCGGTGGAGTCGTCAGTGTGGGAATGAAAGGCAATCATGAAATCGTTTCGTTGAAGATCGATCCTGAAGCCGTGAAAGAAGGGGACGTGGAAATGCTTCAGGATATGATCCTCGCCGCTATCAACGAAGCTAACCGCAAGGTTGACGAAGCCATGAAGGGAAAGCTTGGGGGCATGCTGCCACCCGGGCTGGGCGGTCTGCTGGGATAGCTACCAAAGTGCCAAAGTGAACTTTGTTCTTTGTACTTTGCACTTGGTAGCACCACTCACTAAGCCCCAGAATCGAAGCACAAAGTACTAAGCTCAAAGCAGGAAATCTAAATGTTAGAATACGCTGAGCCCGTCACAAAACTAATCGATGAACTGAAACGCCTGCCGAGCATCGGACACAAGTCTGCGCAGCGGCTGGCGTTTCACATTATGCGTACGCCCGAAAATGAACTCGACCGTCTGATCACGGCGATGCGAGAAGTGAAATTGCGCATTGTTCTCTGTTCCGTTTGCAACAACCTCACGGACGTCGATCCTTGTCGCATCTGCGCCTCAACTTCGCGCGACCATTCGGTTATTTGCGTAGTTGAAGAGCCTCATAGCCTCGTAGCAGTTGAGAAGACGCGCAGCTTCAAAGGCGTCTACCACGTGCTACACGGAAGTCTCTCGCCAATCAGGCACATTGGCCCAAACGAACTTCACCTCGCGAATCTTCTGCCACGCCTCAAGCCGGAAAACAACGATGGCGTCGAGATAAGTGAGGTAATTCTCGCAACTAATCCCACCACTGAAGGTGAGGCCACTGCGAATTACATCGGCCGGTTACTAAAACCGCTGGGCATTCGTGTCACGCGTATTGCGATGGGCATGCCTGTGGGAAGTGATCTGGAATACGTGGACGAAGTCACGATGGATAAGTCTTTGGCCAACCGCCATGAAATCTAAAGAACAGAAGGCAGCAGGCAAAAAGCAGAAGGCAGCAAACAGACCGTTCGAAGCCAGCCTAAGACCACGAAAACATACGTTTCACAGAAAGAGCCTCACATGCTTCACGGACATCGAGACCTGAAGTTTTTCAACTGTCCTTCAAATTGGCTTTGGAGATTTTCCATCTCTCAAAAGCCTTTCCCAGAGAAGAAATTTATTCGTTAACTGACCAGATTCGCCGATCGTCGAGAAGCGTTGCGGCAAACTTAGCAGAAGGATTTAGGAAGCGACGTTATCCGAATATGTTTGTGAATAAGCTAACCGATTGCGACGGCGAAGCGAGCGAGACACAGGTGTGGATTGATTTTGCGTTCGACTGCGGTTATCTATCCAAGGAAAATCATGATCGTTTGATGGCTGGATACGAAGAGGTGGGCAAAATGTTGTCGGCCATGATTTCCCACCCCGAGCGGTTCACTCCAACCTAAACAGCAGATCGTATTTTCTTTCGTTTTCTGTCTTCTGCTTTCTGCCTTCTGTTCTGATTTTCAGAAACGCACATGCTCAACCGGCACGTTTTTCTTGCAATCACTACAGGCGTCACCGCTGTCGTACATGTGCGCATCAAACTCAACCAGGGACTTGATGGGCATGTCTTCCAGAGTGTCTGGCGCTGAAGCGAAGTGAACGATTGCGCCGCAACCGATCACGTTTGCGCCAAGATCCTTCACCAGGGCTGCCGTCTCCTCGATCGCGAGGCCGCTCCTGATTATGTCGTCAACGATGATACAGGGGTTCACCTCTCCTTGATTGATGTACTGCCGAAACATGCGCTTACCCTTCTCCTGCTCGGCCCAGTAGATTTGCTCGGCGCTTAATGCGTCGCGCACGCCAAAGGCAACAGGAATGCCTCCCGAGCTGGGACTGATAACCGCGACCTTGGGTAACTGGCTGGAAATGTCACGGTCTACCCGAAATTTTCTACTCAAAGCGACTGCCAGGACGCGCGCCGTGTCGTAGTAACGAAAGGCCAGCGGCATCTGAAAGTAGTGTGGTGAATGCTTGCCGTTGGGATAGACGAAGTGGCCTTCGCGAAAAGCGCCGGTGCGCTTCAGAATCTGCATTACAGTGTCCGACGACGGAATCAGGTCTACCATTTTTAGCTCCAGTAGTTGAAAAAGATGAAGGACGAGGGATAAAGGATGAATAAAAAATGAGCCGCACTCTCAAACACACTTTTCATCCTTCCGCCCTTAATCCTTCATCCTGTAGTTAGCGCCGCACAGCATACATCAATCCCGTGGCCTCGCTCCATCATTGAGGGCGCGTTTTATTAGTTGCGCCTGATCTTTTGGTAACTCCTTAGGTAGTTCGCCTGGAGCAAACCAGCCAGCCTTTTGGATTTCAAAACTGAGTTGATCAGTCTCTCCGATAGTTTGGCAACGGAAAACTATTTCCACCTGCTTTGGCAGGCGGAAAGCTCGCGCCGTAAACACTTCAAGTTTTTGAACTTCGAGTCCAATCTCTTCGCGCAACTCGCGTCGCAATGTTTCCTCTGGCTGTTCACCGTCTTCCATAAAACCCCCTGGCATTCCCCATCCCGCGCCGGGTCGGAAGCGGTGTTTGAGCAATAAAACCCGACCACGCGTGTCCGTGATGATCGCTGCGGCGGTCACAGCGAACCGAGGATGGCTTAGTCGTACTGTCCAGCGCCGCAGTCTCTTTGGGACGCGACGCCAGATTGCCCCCATTAGATCGTTTAGCATTTCAGCTCAGCATAACATGGGTAATTTGTAGGGGCGCCCCTACAAATTCTTTCATTACATTGACGCGCATTTGATCAACTCTGTAAGATTTGCGCTGCATCATCATAAACTCCCGGGCGAAAGTAACCAGCAGCCATGACAGCAACTGCCTCCGAAGCAAGCTCGACCGACCAGGTTTCTTCCACTGCAGCCACTGCGCCGGTACCGAAGCGGATCACCAACGCGCAGACAGTGTGCAATGAGAAAAACGCAAAAGGGAAACTCTGCAACGGTCACCTTAAGCAACTCAAAACCGGCGGCGAGCCAGCGGAAATACATCTACGCGGCGATGACGTGCTTTTTAGATGTCAGACCTGCGGCACCTTTTACATGGGCCCACCACTGGGACACGTGCGGGATCCACAGAAACAAAGTCGTTTTGTTGAAGCCGAGCTCTCCGCTTTATTGCAAGCGGCAGGTGGCACGTTGCCTGTTATCAAGAAGGATGCACGGGGCGTGTTTATCATGGAGACTGGCCACGCGCCGGCAGCCGCCAAGCCAGCCGCCGTTAAACCAGTTCAAGCGTCGCCGACTCCTGTTGCCAGCGCTCCAACCGCCGCCGCTTCGAAGCCGAGCCCTCCGGCAGCACAAGAGTCTGCAGCTCCTAAAGCGGGAGCCGAGCCCAATCGGCTGTTAATGAAACGATCCACCTACGCCGGTGTGGTTGACACTGGACCAGTTGCGGGCGAAACGTTTGAACAGAAGGTGGCTCGGCTAAAAGCGGTCGCGGCGGCAGCAAAGCAGCGCGCCGAGGAAGGTGGGGATCAAGTGGCTCCAACGGCTGAAGTTCCCCCGGAATCTCCTGCTGTAGCGGCCGTCTTAGAATCGGCAATGACTCCCACACCGCCCGATTCTGTATCTGTAGCTGCGCCCGTGGCAGATGCCTCTTCGTCTCCCGCGCCCACCGCGCATAAACCCACCGGGCAGGCGGATCGGACACTGATGCACAGGTCTACTTATTGCGGCATCGTGGACACCGGCCCGGTCGCAGGCGAGACCTTTGAACAAAAAGTGGAACGGTTAAGAGCTCTCGCGGTGGCAGCAAAACAGAGGGCGGACGGAGCCGGTTAGGAATACTTCCCGCAAGGAATGCCACTTACCCACACAGATTTTGTGCTCTAAACAAATAGAGAGTACAACCCCAACGGGGTTGAATCAGCCAGCCCAGGGTTGCCGCGAGAGCGGCTACCCTGGGTTTGTTGATGTCCGATAAACCCTACCGCAAAGCGGTTGCGTCAGTCCCAGACATAACGCTCGTCCCATTCGATCTGATGTCTCCGTAAGAGACCGCGTACCTCATCCTGAAAGCTTGTTTTTCGGTGATGTCGTGTCGCGCCAACCCCGGGGCTGTAGGCTCAGCAGCCCCGGTTGGGGCTGACGCCGCCAGCGCAGAATATTTCGGCGGTTGCAAGAGGCAGCGATAGAAGAGGATGAGTTGAAGATTCGCTCGAGTCTAAGATATACCTCACCCCGAAGTGACTTTGCGAGGCGGGTGTCTCGCCTCCATCAGCATGTGGCAAACAACTGCAATAACGATTACCGCGCCTCCAAGTAACGCCCACGAAGTTGGTCGCTCGCCGAGCACCAGGAAAACCCAAATTGGATTCAGGACAGGTTCAACATAGCCGACGATCCCGGCGTCGAGGGAGCGAACGCCGCGAGCCATCGCTACTGTAAAGAACGTATAGGCCAGACCAATCTGGACCACTCCAAGATAGAGTACGCTCAAAGCATCGTGTCGAGTTAAAAGCGGAAGCGCTTTCAAGCCGGCAGGTGACGCGATGAGAACTACCAAGAGATTTCCGTAGATTACCGAGGAAGCGCGGTTAACCGCGCGCGATTTTGAATGACGCAGCAAGAGGAAATAACACGCGAAGCAAAATCCCGAAGCCAACGCCAATAGATTGCCGGTCACGTCCTGCGGGCGCAGCTTGCCGACAAAAAAGAGCGACATACCAAGAACGCAAGCGGTTACTGTGATCAAATCCCGAGAATGAAACTTTTCTTTGTAGAACAGAGGTTCGAGAATCAGCAAGTAAACGGGCGCCGTGTATTGCAGGAAGATCGCGTTGGCGGCTGTCGTTTCCTTTGTTGCCAGCACGAATAGCAGCAGCAGCGCCGCGTAAAACAACGACGCCAGTGCCGTGACGCGATTCAGGCCAAAGCCTTCATGCCTGGTGAAGATAGCAACGGTAACTGCGGCTAGCAGCGATCGACCAAACGAGAGTTCCAGACCAGAAATTGAGGTCCATTTTATGAATAGCCCGCCGGTGCTCCATAGCACGGCTGCAGCGAGGACAAAAAGTAGCGGCGAAAACTTAGGAGAATTACTCGAGGCTTTCTTCACCTGTTTGCTTCAGTGATCCCAGATACTTTCCAAAGACACCATTCCAGGGTGGGATGACGATTGACACGGCTCCTAAAGCCTGGGCCTGGCAAGCAAGTCGAATAAGGGGCTTCGGCTCTGTGGTGTCGATGTAGCCAAACTCCTTTATCTTTTTTCCCTCGCGGGCCGCAACGTCCGATAGTTTTTCAGCGCCTCCGAGGATACCCACCCAGCAGGTGCCACACGACGCCGAACGGCATTCCACCGGAATAGGACCTTCCGGGCGGCGTGGGTCGATCTCGCGCCAGTTGCGCGTGCGATCGTCGGCTGCGCCCCAAGCCATATCCTGCTCGTGGTTCATTTTGTACCGGCCACGCTCATCGGCCTCATCGTAAGTGATGGTCCACTTCTTATCGACAGTCTTAAGAAAACCAAGCACACCTTGACTGTCGTCCCTGGCCCGCTCGCGAAGAACCTGCTCCGGCGACTTCTTTGTATGTTTGCGGTCAAGCAGCATCGCGCCGCTGGCATTCTTGAAAGCAGCCAGCCCCGCCTGCTGTACGGTCATGAAAGCGACGGCGGTGATGCCTACGGCTAAAGACTGATCGAACCCGCCACCCCGAGCTACCTCGCCCGCGACGCGCAGAATTTCATCGGAAAGCGAACTCCTTTCCGATGGTTTGAAGTTTGCGGCACACGCTTCGACTGCCCTTTTTACTTCCGGCCAGTAGCGGTGTCCGTAGAGGAATTTGTGCGACGAATCGACTTGATCCTTCAGGTGGTAAACGCCCCTCAGCAGGAGTTGCCGGGCGAGTTCGTCGGCGTCTTCGGCCTGTTGCAAAGCGCGAAACAACGAAAGCGGATAGAACGCAAACCAGATTTGCGTGGCGTTTTTATCTACCTCGTGAATTAAACGCAATAGTGCGGTCAGTGTAGCAGCCCAGGCTTCTTCGCCGTGTTGGTTTAGATAGGTTTCAAACGGCGTTTCGGTGACTGTTTTAGCGGTTGTGGTCATCATAGGAAACGGTGATTATAACCACGAAGTATCGAAGTGCACAGCTGCTGGGAGCGCGGGCGTCCCGCCCGCAATGGCGAGCGCAGCTCGCCAGATCCTATGAGCCGACATTTCGAGGCGCGCGCGCAGTTTCTCCAGCCTGCATAGCGCCATCAGCAAGATCGCTCCATGCGATGCGGGCGATACAGCACCGCGGCGGGGCTGCCCCGCCGGGGACCCCGCACCGCCCGCGCTCCCAGTGAAATTGTTGACAATAATTGGGCAGGCGGAGTAAAACTCAAATTCCGCCAACTCAATACGATCGCTAGATCAACAGACGAAGGACTTTCCAAATGAGCGCCAAAGAACCAGTCACCGCGAAGTCAGGACGCACCCTCGATAGTGCCTACAGTTTTTCTTTTGCCATTGCACTCGGTTTGATCCTTTTCATTGCGGGGCTCGTCATCACCCTCACCTTAGGCGACGGCTCAAGCATAGGCCTGTTCTTCGGTATTCCGCTGCTCGTAGCGGGATTGGTTTTGCCTCTCATTATGCTGCGCGACCTCTTTAAGCAGAATGAGGTCACGGACAACTGCCCTTACTGCACGGCGCCTATCAAAACCTCCGACGCTACCATCAGATTAGAATGTCCGGCTTGTCATCGCCTGATTGTTGTGCGTGATATGAAGCTGTATCCGGCGGAAAGTTAACGAAGCGAGTGTAGCTAATCGCGGATTTAGCTAATTGGTAACCAGCCTCTGGTCCAGTAGTCACTCAGCGTCAGAGCGAAGAGAATACCGAGCCAGAATATCGCCGACGTAAAGACCACCCAGATGAGTCGGGAGCTGTAGCGAACGTGCATGAAGTAGAGGACGACGAGCGTCGCCTTAACCACGGCAATCGTCAGCGCGATGATTACATTCAACTGGCCGGGAAAATCGTGAACGCCCGCCCACACGGTAAGAGCCGTTCCCATCATCAAGGCAAGAAAAATCGTCACGTAGATTTTTAGTGAAACGATGTGTTCACTCATAATTGTGGCCCGCGCATGTTGCGCGAGTTCATAGTCAACTCACGGGCGGGACGCCCGTGCCACTCAATTTACCCGCTGTGTTCCAAATGTCTGCCCAACAGGTAAAGCAAGGGAAATAGGAAAATCCAGATAATGTCCACAAAGTGCCAGTAGAGGCCTGAGATCTCTACGGGGTTGTGATACTCAGGACCGTAACGCCCGCGCGCGGCGAAATAGAGAATCACCGAAAGCAATCCAACTCCGATAATCATATGGATAGCATGCATGCCAGTCATCGCGAAATAGATCCAGTAAAACATCTCGACATTCTTCGGTGAAGCTCCTGGCAAGAGGTGCACTTTACCTGGATCGAACGAATTCCTGGGAAACAGTCTTCCCGGAATAAGGTGGTCCACGTACTTGTCGTGGTATTCGACCGCCTTGATTCCTAAGAACGTCAGGCCCAGAAGGATCGTTATGGAGAGGCAGACGACCTGACTCCGACGCTTGCCTGTTTGCGCGCTGTAAACCGCCAGGGCCATCGTGAAGCTGCTGAGAATAAGCACGCCTGTGTTGATGGTTCCCAGGGGCAACGAAAGGTGGTTGCTTGCAGAGGCAAAAGCTGCCGGATACTTCGTGCGATAAAGCGTGTAGGCAAAAAACATCCCACCAAAGAACATGATCTCGGTCACCAGAAAGACCCACATCCCGAGGGTCGCGGCTTCGCGTTGCTGCTCGAGATTCTCGAAGTGGTGCTGCAGCGCCGGGTGGCTTGCTTCGTGTTCCATTGCCAGACCTTCTGCCAAGTCCTTCTCCAATTCGAAACCTAAGATCTGAAATCTGAAATAAACCGCCAAGACGCCACGAGCGCGGCCGGCCCTATCACTAAATTCAACTGACAGACAAGAATGCCTGTCCTACAACTTACCGATGGTGGGCACGTCCAATTCCGAGGCCTCTCTAAACTTTCCTATCACCTGCATCTCTTCCGGTGGGGCAAACTCATATGCTTCCCAGGTAACGATGGGAGTTGTTAAGAAATTCTCGGTTGGTGGTGGCGAGGCAGTCCGCCATTCAAGACCGGGCAGATGCCAGGGATTTGCCTCCGCGCGCTTGCCGTAGCGCATGGACCAGATGAGATAGATCATCGGAATCAAAAGCCCCACGCCCAGAATCGATGCACCTGCCGATGACAGCACATTGAACACCTGGAACTCCGGCGGATACGCGTGGTAGCGACGCGGCATGCCCAGGTAGCCGGCGACAAATTGCGGCATAAAAGTCAGGTTGAACCCGACAAACACGACCAGCGCCGAGAACCTGCCCCAGCCCTCGGGATACATGCGGCCGCTGATCTTGGGCCACCAGTAATGCAGTCCGCCCAGATAACCCAGCAGCGCGCCGCCCACCATGATGTAGTGGAAGTGGGCCACGACGAAATACGTATCGCTGACATGAACATCAATCGCGAGCGAGGCCAGGAATAGCCCCGTCATCCCGCCAATCGTAAATAGTCCGATAAAGCCCAGCGCATAAAGCATGGGGGTGTCGAAAGAGATCGAACCTTTATAGAGCGTGGCCGTCCAGTTGAAGACTTTAATTGCAGAAGGAATCGCCACGGCAAAACTGAGAAACGAGAAAATCATGCCCGCATAGACTGACTGGCCGGCGACAAACAGGTGGTGCCCCCAAACAAGAAACCCGAACACCGCGATTGCCAGGCTAGAGAACGCGACGAATGAATAACCGAAAATATTTTTGCGTGAAAAGTTTGCTATCAGCTCGCTTACTACGCCCATTGCCGGCAGCACCATGATGTAGACAGCCGGGTGTGAATAAAACCAGAAGAGGTGTTGGAACAAAACCGGATCTCCGCCTGCGGCCGGGTCGAAGATGCCGATGTGGGCCAGCCGCTCAAAAGCCAGGAGCAAAATTGTTATCGCGATGACGGGCGTCCCCAAAACCATGACTAGAGACGTCGCGTAGTGTGACCAAATGAAGAGTGGCAAGCGAAACCAGGTCATGCCCGGCGCGCGCATCGTATGAATGGTGACAATGAAGTTGAGTCCAGTAAGGATTGACGAGAAACCGCTGATAAATATTCCGAGGCCCGCTGCAATCACGTAAGAATTGGAAAATGTGGTGCTGTAAGGCGCATAGAAAGTCCACCCAGTATCGACGCCGCCCGCCAGCAGTGCATAAATCGTAATCGCGCCGCCGAGCAGATAGACGTACCAGCTCAGGAGATTGATGCGCGGGAAGGCAAGGTCCTTGGCGCCAATCATCATCGGCACAAGGAAGTTGCCCAGCGTTGTGGGTATCGACGGGATCAAAAAGAAGAAGACCATGATGATCCCATGCTGTGTAAACACCTTGTTATAAGTTGTGGAAGAAAGGAAATCGCCCTGCGGCGTTAACAGCTCGAGGCGAATCATCATTGCGTAGATGCCGCCGATGAAGAAGAAAAAACTAATTGAGCCGAGATACAACAGCGCAATGCGCTTATGGTCCTTTGTCAGCAGCCACGACTTGAGACCGTACTGCGCGTTGATGTAGTTAACGCGGGCCGCCGCGGGTGTTTCGAATGTTTCGGGTGCTTTCATAACTCTTGCCGCAGAACTACTGTTTATTCGGCGCCGGAGTCGCGCTCGGCGCCGCCGGAGTTTGCGCTTTCGGATTCGGCGCTGTCGTCTGCTGTGGATTTGTAATCTGCAGCGACTTAATAAAGGCCATGATTTGGATCAGTTGCTCCGGGCTTACCTGTCCCTGAAAGGTCGGCATGATTGGACCAAAGCCGGCAACTAATTTGGCCTGGGGATTCTCGATCGACTCTCGAACGTAAGCTTCATCTGCCTTCACCGTTTGGTCGTTCGTTAGAAAGACCTGCCGCCCGAAGAGCCCTGCCAGTGCCGGCCCGCGCCCGCCTTCGCCATTTGCGCCGTGACATGAAACACAACCCAATGACTGGAATAGTTGTTGGCCGGCAACGGCCGGGGCTTGCTGTCCAGAGTTCCCGCTTAGCCAGTTATCAAATTCGGTCGGCTGCATGACAATTACCGAACCAATCATTCCTGAATGATTCATCCCGCAATACTCAGCGCAGAACAGGTGATAAGTCCCGGGCTTTGTCGCCTCAAACCATTCGGTCGTATACCGGCCCGGTATCACGTCCTCTTTAATACGAAAAGCGGGAATGTAGAAGTCGTGTATCGTATCTTCGGAGGTCATGATCAGTTTGATCTTGCGGCCGACCGGCACGTGAAGTTCGTTTATCTCGCGCTGCCCGGTTGAGTGTTGAATCTTCCACATCCACTGCTTGCCGACCACATAGATCTCAGCGGCGTTTTTGGGCGGACGAGAGTTCTGGAAATAAATTTGCGCGCCCCAGGCAAACATGCTCATCGCGATCAGAAAAGGGATTACAGACCAAAGTGTTTCCAGTTTGTGTGAGCCGGCGATGGGCCGTGGAATTTCGTAGGGCACGCGGCGGCGATACTTGATAACAAAAAAGAGCAGGACGCCTGAGATAAGCAGAGTAAAGAATAAGGTGACGCCGGAAAGATAGAAATAGAGTGCGTCAACCCTGCTTGAGACAGTCGAAGCGCTTTCCGGAACGAATGGAATCCACGACGTCTGCATAAAACTAAGCCGCGCCTCCCGCTCGCAAACTAGCTTGGGCCGCGTTGCGTCTGCGTAGCACTAAAAACATTGCCGCCATAGCGATCAACGTTAGGATTCCCCCAGCCCGCATTATGTTCATCACGGCAGCGCCATATTTTCCGGTAGCGGGATCGTAGTGGTAACAATAAAGGAGCAACTGATCGACCGGCGAACCAATCTTGTTGTCCGCGGCCTCGATCAAACCAAGACGCAGATCGCGCGGCGCATATTCAATCCCGTAGAAATAGCGCGAGAGTTTTCCTGGCGGCGTGGCGACATAAATGGCGCTGGCATGCGCAAATTGGTTTGTTGTTTCGTCGAAGTGATAACGAAAACCCACAGCCTCTGTCAGCCGTTTAATGTTTGCCTCATCACCCGTCAGAAAATGCCAGCCACTGGCTGCTCCTGAGCGCTTTGCCTCCGGCAAATAGTTCACGTAAGTATTTTTCTTCGCTCCGGCAAGCGCGGGAGTTTCACGAGGATCGAAACTGACTGTAACAACTTCAAACTCCTGCCCGGGCTTGAAAGCCATAACCTTGAACGCGGTTACCATCCCGTTGAGTACCTGATTGCAAAGCATTGGGCACTGGTAATAGACGAGCGAGAGCACAACAGGTTTCTTTCCGAAGTAGTCACCGAGTCGGACGGGCTCGCCATTCTCGTTACGAAACATCAGGTCGAGCGGTAGCTGTTCGTTGAGTTTCTGATCGATGCCCACGTCATTAAGAGCTTTTGGCAAACCACTCGGCGCCCTGGCCTCATAGGGTCGCGAGCTGTAGAGCGGTGAGTTCCCCTGTGGCACGAGCTGGCCGAAAGCGGTAGGCATTGAGCAGTGGACAGTGAGTAGCAGAAACAAGAAAGTGAGCAGTGGGCAGTGGGCAGTGGGCAGCAAGAGTTTTCGAAGAAGCCGCGTTCGAATTCGCTTCTGAGTTCTGCCCACTGCCCACTGCCCACTGCCCACTGTTCTCATTGCGTTCTCTTCTCCGTCGTTCGTCCCGAACTGGCCGCAGTCGGCATGTCGATACCGTAGTCTTCCGCGCGCCAGCCTGGACCTTCTTCCGCAATCGTTTTGGTCCTGGAGGGCAAGCCCACCACTTTCTGCATGGCCTCATCGATTGGCAGCGCAACAACCTTGCCTGACTGATCTCTTAATCCGTCCCTGAGCGTCTGTTCCCATTGTTGATGAAGGACGCGATACTCAGCTTGCGGCTCTCGGTTTTCAAGAGACACCCACTGACCATTTTCCAGCTTCACGCCAAATCCGGGCGCCGCCTGGAGTTTCGGATCGGGCGGCCGTCGCTCCTGCTCCGTCATGGCCATTGGTCCCAGTGGTGGCTCTTTCTTTTGTTCCTGCGCGTTCAGAACGTTGAACATCCCCCAGATGAGGACATGCACCACGATTCCAAATATCGTCAGGGCCACGACGAACTTCAGAACTCCTGAGACGCTTACGTCACTTTTTTCATGCGTCACATCGACGTTCTTAATATGCGACACGTCGGGCGTCTCCGTGATGTGCCCGTGGCCGTTGCCGTTGTGTGGAATTCCAGACATTGCTCAGTCCCAGTGTCCCGCGTGTGCGTGAGCCTGCTCCAGCACCGTTTCATACTGCGGGTCGTTAATTGGAATCAAAGGACGTTTACTTAAAGCCCGGGTGAACATGGCGAGCCACAGTCCGCCAATTCCGATTGGCGCCACGACGTCCATCCAACTAATGTGGAAATGCTCGCCCGTAAAAGTGGGCGCGATCATCCACAACAGATCAACCAAACGCATCACAAGAACCAATACCGCGACAATAACGAGCTTACCGGCATTACGTTTCATTGATCGCGACAGCAGGAACAGAAATGGGAATGCAAAATGAAGTATCACAACTGCCAGAGCAGTAACGCCCCATCCGCCGCGCGTTCTCGGTAAGTACCATCGGATCTCCTCCGGCAGATTGCCCGACCAGATGATCAGAAATTGCGAGAAAGCAAAGTAGGACCAAAGCATTACGAGCGCTAATAGAAGTTTTCCCAGATCATGAAAATGTAATTGAGCGACGACTGCGTTCATTGGCTCATATTTTGAGAGCACGGCCATTACGGCGATAACGAAAGCCAGGGCACTCAAAGACCAGCCGCCTACAAAAATGAAGCCGTAGATGGTGGACGACCACTCGGGGTCGATAGACATAAACCAATCAATAGCGGCGAAAGTCACTGTGAAAACCAGTAGTACCATTCCCGGCCCACTGAGCAACCTCATGCGCTTCGTAAACTCACGATCCGCAGTTTGGTCCTGCAATGTCGACCAACGATTCAAAAAGAAGGCAAGCCCGAGCCAGATCGCGAAATAGATTGCAGCACGGACAGTAAAGAACTGGAGATTCAAATACTTCGCTTTCTCTGCCAGCGCCGGGTTTTGTGCCATCTCCTGCGGGTTCGTCCAACGATAAATCCAATGCGCGCCAGCTATGATTGGCACGAACAAAATCACCACCAGCGGGAGAGTTCGGGTGGCTGCTTCAAGCACGCGCCGTATCACGAGACCCCAGCCTCCTCCCGTCAGATGCTGCAACATCAAGAGCGCCAAAGAACCGACCGAGATTCCTGTCCAGAAGCTAAAACCAAACAGGTATGAATGAAAACACTGTGCGGGATTGAGGAATAATCCCACGGCCAAAAAGATCATGAACACAATACCGACAACCAAAGCGCGCGGCTGACAACGTCTCACCAAGGGAGGCATCTTGTAGGCGGAGCTTGTCAATTCTGATGGCCTCCCCTTTGGGGCTTAACGTTTTGCGTAGCCGGCGCGGGCGCTTTTGTTGAATCGGCCTGCTGGTTTTGCTGACCCAACTGGCTAAGCTGCAACGCGCGAATGTAGGCGATTATGGCCCAACGATCCTGTACAGGAATTTGCGGCGCATAACTCGGCATTGCGCCCCAGCCGTTTGTTATCGCATCAAAGAAGTGGCCAACCGGCGCTTGCCGCAACCTCTCATCATTAAAGGAAGCTGCCCGGCGAAAACCGCGTCTCACAATCATTCCGTCTCCGTATCCGGTCAGCCCGTGGCATGCGGAACAGAAAATTTCGTAACGTTCTTTTCCGCGACGAACTACCTCTTCCGTCACCGGAATCGGAAAAATCTCGACATCATCAGGATATGCAGCAGTCCCTTGTGCCACTGCGCCGGCAACCGAAGTTGTTTCAGACGGTCGCGGTCCCGCCGGAGTTTGCGCAGGCGTCGGTGGAGTGTTGGTGTTGACTTTGCCTGTCTTCTTGCCGGTGAAAAATTCACTGTCTGTTTTCAGAAAACCACGCGGCACTGTTCCCTCAATTGGAGGCCGCGACGATAATCCGTCTGTAAAGAAAGTAGATGAGCGGTAGGGTTTCATCTTCGGCTGGTCCTGCATGTCGCGCCGGCACGATGCCGTGAGCAGTAAGCAGTGAGCAGTGAGCAGCAAGCAAAAGACTCGGAGACGGGGAGATAGGGAGACACGGAGAACCGACGCGCCTGTTCTTTTCTCCGCGTCTCCCTGTCGCCGTTTCCGCGTGTCTTTTTTTCGCTTAGACTTCCACATCACTAACATCCCCGGCACCCAGCGTTTTCATAAACTGTGTCACTTCGTTGTGCTTAAACTTCGAATCGTTTGCTTCGATCACGAGGAAGAAACGGTCTCGAGTAGCCAGCGCAAAGTTGGGCGCGTTGAAAACGGGGTGATACGGCTGCGGTAACTTATTGAGCACAAGCATGCCAAACACAGCCGCAAACGCGGCAACCAAGACCGTGCACTCAAACGTAATTGGAATAAATGCCGGCCAACTGTTGTAGGGTTTGCCGCCAACATTCAACGGGTAGTCGATAACTTCCATCCAGTACTGCATGAAAAAACCGCCCAATCCGCCGAGTATTCCGCCAATTAGTACAATCAAAGGCAGGCTTGTACGAGTGAATCCGATCGCCTCCGAAAGTTCTTCAATCGGATAAGGCGAATAACCATTGATGCGTCGATAACCGGCCTCATAGGTACGGCGCGCCGCCGTTACCAACTCCGTCGGATTATTAAACTCGGCCATGACGCCGTAGAGCGCCGGCGTTTCCCGGCGACGGCCGTGCGAAAACGCCTCTGCCTTGTGATGAAAAGGCTCCGGGTCCTCCAGATCGTGTTCCCACGGTTCTGTCTTGTCGTCTTCAGCCATCTCACTTGTAACGCAAACTGTTACTTTGCGCGTCGCATGAATTCTCCGTACATAACTTCTAACTCGAAATCGCAAACTAACAGTTTGCGTTGCCTCATTCCTCGACTTCTGCTTCCGGCAGGATCGTTCGCATCTCGAAGATCGAAATCATTGGCAGGAAGCGGATGAACAAAAAGATCAGCGAAAGGAAGAGTCCGATCGTGCCGACGTACATCGACCAATCCCACATAGACGGTTGATACATGCCCCACGACGAAGGCAGGAAATCGCGATGCAGGCTGGTCACGACAATAACAAACCGCTCCAGCCACATGCCGATACTTACTACCATCGAGATCAACCAAAGCACCAAAAGGTTTGAGCGTGCCTTTTTGATCCAAAGAAACTGTGGGGTGATGACGTTGCAAAGAATTAGCGCCCAGTAGTAGTTGGCGTAGGGACCATGCATTCGATTCCAGATCATGTAGCGCTCAAACCTGTTGCCGCTGTACCAGCCGAAGAAAGCTTCCATCACGTAGCCGTAGCCAACAATCAAACCGGTCGCGAGCATCACCTTGGCCATGTTGTGCATGTGGCGCATTGTGATGAAGCTCTCCAGGCCGTAGAACTTCCGCAGTGGAATAGTTAACAACAGCACCATCGCAAAGCCCGCATAAATAGCTCCGGCAACGAAGTAAGGCGGAAAGATGGTTGCGTGCCAGCCGGGAACAATGCCGATCGCAAAATCGAAGCTGACAATTGTATGCACTGAAAGCACGAGCGGCGTGGCCAGCCCTGCCAGTAGCAGGTACGCCATCTCGTAGCGATGCCAGTGGCGCGCCGATCCGCGCCAGCCCATCGCCAGCATTCCATAAATAATTTGAAAAGGCTTGCTGCGCGCACGATCGCGCAGTGTAGCGAAGTCGGGAATCAGACCAACAAACCAAAACATCGCGGAGACGGTCGCATAAGTGGAGACGGCAAACACGTCCCACATCAATGGACTGCGAAACTGGGGCCAAATGCCCATCGTGTTTGGGTACGGAAACAACCAGTAAGCCAGCCATGGTCGACCAAGGTGGAACACCGGATAAATTGCCGCCGACGCAACTGCGAAAAGCGTCATTGCTTCCGCAAAGCGATTAATCGAGGTGCGCCACTCTTGTCTGAGCAGTAGCAGAATCGCCGAGATCAACGTTCCGGCGTGGGCGATACCAATCCACCAGACAAAGTTAATTATGGGCATGGCCCAACCAACGGGTTGGTTCGTTCCGAAAATGCCGACACCCGTAAAGACGAGGTTTGTAATTGTGAGCAAAAGGAGTTGGAAGAGGACGAACGAAATTGCGAAACCGACGAACCAGCCCAGCGGCGTCTTCCGCTTCAAAACAATCGAGCTGATTTTGTCGGTCACGGACGCAAACGTTAGCCCCGGGTCGATGACCGGCGCCGTCGTATGAATCGGACCTTCGCTGTGTGGTTCGTCTGGCATCACGAATCGAACACGCTGCCTACTAACTCAACTCGTTTTCGTTGTGCTCCCAGCTGCGTAGCAGCTGAATGTTTATAGCCCATGGCCTGCAATGCGCGTCTCAGCTCCGTAGGAGCGAAATGTTCTATGTCGCTCATAAAGGGATAAAAGAGTTTATCGAGCTTCGCGTCTATAAACATTTCGTGCCTACGGCACTCATACCGTCGACTGGCTATGCCGAAGTTCCATATGTCCAGATGCGATGGGCACTCTCCACGACAGGCAAGAATGACTGTCCTACTTAATCTCCGGATTCGGATTACGCAGCGCCGACAAGTATGTCGTGCGCGGCTTGGTATTCAACTCCGCCAGCAAAGAATAGTTCCTCTGCTCAGCTTTCAGTTTTGAAACCCGACTGTTCGGATCGTTAACGTCGCCAAAAACGATCGCCTCTGTTGGGCAGACCGCCTGGCAGGCGGTCACGATTTCGCCGTCACGGACTTTTCGTCCTTCAATCTCCGATTGAATTTTTGCGCCCTGGATGCGCTGAACACAGTACGTACATTTCTCCATCACCCCGCGGCTGCGCACAGTTACGTCAGGGTTGCGCATCAACTGATAGGTTGGCGTTTCCCAGTCCTGATACAAAAGAAAATTAAATCGCCGAACTTTATAAGGGCAGTTGTTCGAGCAGTAGCGCGTACCAACGCACCGGTTGTAGACCATGTCGTTCAAGCCTTCTGCGCTGTGAACTGTCGCATGGACCGGGCAGACCGGCTCGCACGGCGCATTCTCGCAATGCATGCATGGTACCGGCATGAAGTTTGTGCCTTCAGGATTGTTTGGGTCTTCGCCTTTAAAGTAAGTGTCAACGCGAATCCAGTGCATCTCACGGCTGCGAACTACCTGCTCTTTTCCGACAATGGGGATGTTGTTTTCCGACTGGCAGGCAATCGTGCAGGCATTGCAACCGACGCAGTTGTTCAAGTCGATCGCCATGCCCCAGGCGTAGTTCAAACCGTTTCCCTGATTTTGATAGTCGTAAAGTTCCGGATGGTAGAGCGTGTCGTCGGTCGGCGGGTTTTCGGTCTCACCGGCTTCATGCTTGCCTTGAACATAATCCTCCAGCGTTTCTGTGCGCAGTATGTCGCGTCCTTCCATCGAGAAGTGAAGCTGCGTCACCGCGAGCAAATGTTGGACGCCCGCTTTCTCCACCTGGACTCCGCTAGCCGACCATGGCGAATCAGAAGTGCGAATTTCGTAAGCGTTAAAACCATGACCGTTGCCGACCCGGCCGGCGAGTTTGCGGCCGTAACCAAGATGGATAGTGATGACGCCATCTGGTTGACCGGGAGTTATCCAGGTGGGAACTGGATCGCTGAACGTTCGTCCCTGGTAACTGATCTTCAGCGTGTCGACGTAGATGTCGCCGCCTTTTTTGCCAATTGTCTTTTCCAGGCCAAGTTGCTTTGCCGTGTTTGGACTAACCAGCGCGGCATTGTCCCAGGTTAGTTTCGACAGCGGCTTAGGCAGCTCCTGCAACCAGCCGTTGTTTGCAAAGCGGCCGTCGTAGATTGTCGGATCGGTGCGGAAGACGACTTCGAATGCTCCGCTGCTTGAGCCCTCCCTTACAGTCGGGCTTCCGCCAGCAGTCCTCACTGGGAGCGCGGGCATCCTGCCTGCATCTTGCTGGATAAGATTTGCCGGATTTAGTGAAACTGTCTTCTGCGCAAGCGCAGTGTTGGGAACAAATCCGTCGTGAACACACTTGCGCCACCACGTTTCAAAGTCAGCCGAGGGAGTCGCAGACGGCAGCGCAGTTTGCGGCGTCTTCGTTTGCTGGCTGCCTCCTGCCCCTGCTCTTGTCCCTGCTCCTGTCCCTGCTCCTGACTGTTGCGTTTTGGCGCCCTGCCAGTAGTCACGAATTATGTCGTAGGGCTTGCGGTCATACTGTGGTGTGAACACGGCCAACAGCTCATGAGCACTCTTGTTTTGATACAGCGGCTCAATCAATGGCTGGACGATCGTGACCGTCCCATCAAACGAACGCGTATCGCTCCACGCTTCAAGATAGTGAGTTTCCGGAATGTGCCAATGACAAAGTTCGGATGTTTCGTCACGGTATTGACTGAGATGCACCCTTAGCTTCGTCTTGAACATCCGGTTCTGGTCCAGTTTCAAATCAGCAGGTGTGTTGTAAACCGGATTGCCACCGATGATAACCAGCATTTCAACCCGGCCGCCGTCAATGTCGTTAATCAATTCCTGTAACGACTGCCTTTGATCGACTGAGTTAGCTTCGAGGGGATCTGTGTAGAGCACGGTCTTACCAACATTGCCAAGCGCGTCATTCATCGCGTGGGCCAGCGCGTGAACCGACAGTGGCGCTTCTTTGCCCGCAATTACGATGCTCGCGCCTTTATGCTCCTGAAGGTCGCGCGCAATGGCATCGACACCGTTGATGGAACCGCCGGTAGAAATGTTCTTAACACCCGTTCCCGCAGCGATGGCAGTCACCGCCGGCAGCAACTCGCTGGGTTTAACAGACCAGTGATGATCCGCGCTCGCTCCAGTTGTCGTCGGCGTCGTCTCAATGACGTATAGCCGGCTCATCTCCTTCCTGCCTTCAGTGATCCGTCGCCGCGCAGCGAAGTCGCGAGCATACCTAATCGTTCCGGGTAATATCGCGAGGAAGTCGGCGTCGAGCGCGAGTATGCGGTCAGCCTTGCTGAAGTCGTAGATTGCGTTTACCGGTTGGCCAAAAGCCATCATTGCTCCGGCGCGCGCATTGTCGGTATTTGCAGGCTCGTACTGATGCCAATTCGCCTGAGGAAACTCAGTCAGAATTCCCTTCAACTGCGCGGCTAACGTTGGCGAGGTAATTGTCTCTGTCAGGAAACGCAGCCCCGCGCCTTGCTTTGGACGTTGTTCATCAAGCGCCGTCCGAATCTCGCCGACGAAGGTTGACCAGGTTCTGGCCTCTTCGCGGTAGAGCGCGATCTGGGATCGATCAGGATCGTAGAGACTTAGGATTGAGGCCTGCGAAAAGATGTCTGTAGCGCTGGAGCCGCGATCCTGGGGGTCGCTGTTCCGACTGTTGGGATGATCGGGATTTCCTTCGAGCTTCGTCGGGCGGCCTTCGTTGCTTCTTGCGAGCAACGGCGTCGCTATGCCACCGAGCGTCGAAGCTGTTGCGAAAAATAATGCTTTGCCGGGAACTTCGTCCTCCGGTTGTTTGACGTAAGGAACAATCTTTTCCGGAGGCTGAAAAACGCAGCTACTGAGTCCCGCCAACGCGAGTGAAGCGCCCATTAGCTTCAGAAACGTGCGACGCTCGAGTGGATCGTCCCACTCTTCAGCGTGTTGCGGATATTCGCGTTCGACAAATTCGCGAAACTCGGGAGCGTCAGCCAGTTCTTCTAGCGAACGCCAGTAATTCTTGACTGCAATCGCGGTTTTGTCAGTACCACCTGCGGTAGCAGGTGGGTAAAAGTTGGACGACCCGCCCGCTACCGCAGGCGGTGCCGACCTATCCTGCAGCGACAGAACGCGTTCGCGCATTAGCTTGAAATTTATGTGTCGATCTTCACTCATCTTCACTCATTAGAACTGCAGCTTTGCCGCTTGATGTGTGGAAAGGCTTTGCCTTTCCAACGCTCGCTCAAACGCCGGCGCCGCTGCACCTCATCGTTGAAGGCAAGATGTCTGTGCTACTCACCGGTGACAGGTCGAACAGCTCGTCAACACTTTCGGCGGTTGGATGTGATACTTCGCAACCAGCGATCTGCCCTCTGCAATTTCCTCATCACTCTTGTTTTCCGGCCGCCACTCCATGTCAAAGATTTTGTCGGAGCGACGTACAAATTTCTCGGGACTTCGATGGCAACCAAGACACCACTCCATTTGCAGCGTGGAAGCCTGATAGGCAATCGGCATCTGATCTATTCGGCCGTGACAGGTTGAACAGCCCACACCTTTGTTCACGTGAATGCTGTGATTGAAATAAGCGTAGTCAGGAAGATCGTGCACTCTAATCCATTCGATCGGTCTGCCTGTACGAAAGCTTGCACGAACCGGCTCGAGATAAGGACTGTCCGCCCAGATCTGTTTATGACAATTCATGCAGGTGTTTGTTGCTGGCATGCCGGCCGAGGCGGCTGTTTCAACCGAGGTGTGACAGTAGCGGCAATCCAAGCCATCGTCGCCCACGTGGTGTTTATGACTAAATTGGACCGGTTGTTGCCGTTCAACCCATTGCCCGGTGTTCCAGGACGAACGATTCAATTCCGCAGTTACCCAAAGTGCGGCAACGAGGATAAAAATCGCCCCATAGATGGTCAGCTTTGCGAGGGCGTTTGTGCTGTGATGAAAAATCTGTGGCATCGCCGCAGCTTTGCTAATCCTTCATACAGAATTCAGCGGTCCCAGAAACGTTTTGCGCTGCCGGAAAACCAGAAACTTTAGCGGCCCAGGAAACCACTACTGGCAGACTACAGCCCCCCGTACACAGCACGGTCCACAAACCCCCTGGCCCAAACTGTTTCTTACAGAGTGTTTGTGTACTTTATCAGATGACCAAAGTTTTTCAAATTCTCATTATCGTTAAGCCGCAATTGAAAAAGTATTTTGTGTTGGAGCGCTTGTGGATATAAGCACGGTGACACACTCGCGTCACGGCCAAAATGTCGCGGCTGTGAAAACTAGTTTCGAGATCCGCCTTCCGCTCGAAGAGAGGAGTTAGGGGAGAGTAGAGAACGCGCAGACCCCAGCCCGACCCTCTCGACTGTGGGGAGGGAGCCGCAAACTGTCCGAGTTTGTAATTCCCTAAAGACAGCCGATGTTCATAGAACTGTAGTGCACCCCTGAAATGACACAAATAGTTAAGAAAGTATTTGTGGTGAAAGCGAAGCTTCAAACTCAGCTGGCGGCAGGTAGC
>CAAGKR010178538.1_pt1 | contig 56492 bp, 52 predicted proteins | sample 2556971 | NCBI WGS metagenome assembly CAAGKR01 (sample SAMEA5207829, study PRJEB30636) | soil metagenome | biome: forest; feature: boreal; material: soil | place: USA | collected 2011-09 | depth 1 m | reverse complement strand
TGACTCTCCACCCCGCGAGTCTCGAAAGCTACCCTTCCATCTTTCACGTCTTTAGCAAGCACAGGTTCGACGAGTGTTACCACCTCGCCGCGCAGAGCTTCGTCGCCGAAAGTTTCGCCGATGGGTTTTCAACGATGAACACTAACATCAACGGCACCCATTACATGTTGGCCGCGCTGCGTGAGTTGCAGCCTGAGTGCCGATTCTATTTCGCGGGCTCAAGCGAGATGTTCGGAAAAGTGCGCGAGGTGCCACAAAGCGAGACGACGCCTTTTCACCCTCGCAGCCCTTACGGTATTAGCAAAGTCGCCGGGTTTGAATTAACGCGCAACTACCGCGAGGCGTACGGTATGTATTGCGCAAGCGGTATTCTCTTCAATCACGAAAGCCCGCGCCGCGGTTTCGAGTTTGTAACGCGCAAGATCACCAGCGGGGTTGCACAAATAAAAGCAGGACTCCTATCGGAGCTTCGGTTGGGAAACCTCGACTCGCAGCGAGATTGGGGGCACGCGCGCGATTATGTACCGGCAATACACTTGATGTTGCAGCAACGTGAACCGGACGACTTCGTGGTAGCCTCTGGCGAAACGCACACGGTGCGGGAGTTTTGCGAGCGGGCATTTGTGGAAGCAGGTCTCGACTACCGGGACTACGTGAAGATTGACGAACGCTTTTATCGTCCTGCTGAAGTAGATTTGCTTGTCGGCGATGCGACCAAAGCGCGGCAGGTGTTGAAATGGGAACCACACTACACGTTCGACGCGCTGATAAAGGAAATGGTAAGTGCGGATATCGAAGCCCTGCACAGGAGGCTGGAAAGGCGAGAACAAACTGTCGGGCGTGACGACGAAGCGAACATCGGTGATATTCGTCGCTGGCCAAAGATAGATCCTCCAAAAGTTTACAAGTGAAGAAGCACCCATTGCCGGCATCAGCGGACAGTCCCTCAAACACGATGACTGAGAAAAGCTTGAGCACAGTAGCGGTCATTGTTCCCATGTATAGGAACAGATTTGATTCCGATGAGAAGATCTCTCACCGGCATCTCTTACACTTCCTCGGCAAATTCGATAAATACCTTGTGGTTCCTGAGAGTCTCGAGGTTGATCTAGATGGATTTGCGATTAAACGCTTCCGTAACGAGTTCTTCAACAGTACCGTTACCTATTCGGCACTGCTACTCTCGAGAGAGTTCTATGAAGCGTTCAGCCTCTACGACTTCATCCTGATATACCAGCTCGACGCACTGGTTTTTTTCGATCAACTGATGGACTGGTGCGGGCGCGGTTGGGACTACATCGGCGCGCCATGGATCAAGAGCGACGACGCCGCTTTTGTCGACGCTCCGGCGGTCGGCAACGGCGGATTTTCGCTGCGGAAGGTGAAGAGTTTTCTGCGGGTGATCGATTCAGAGGGCTTCGACGCCGAGCTGGATAGGTATCAGGGGGCGCTCAGGGGCGAAGAACAGCCGCGCCCGCCGGCTGCGCGACGTTTGACCATTCCTGAGCGTATCGCCGGGCGGATCGCGCCGCTCGCCGGCCGCGGAACAGCCGCGCGGACGCTGGGGAGTCCCGAGCCATCCCCCCTCTATGGAATCAACGAGGACTACGTCTGGTCGTTCAAGGCGATCAATTATTGGCCGGGTTTTAAGATAGCGCCGGTCGAAGATGCGCTGCGCTTCTCTTTCGAGGTCGAACCTCGGCGCTGTTACGCCCTAAACGACTTTCGGCTCCCCTTTGGCTGCCACGCGTGGAACAAGTACGATAGGAAATTCTGGGAGCCCTTCCTTCTCAAATAGGGGCGGTTCCAAATGCCGCCGCGGTTTGCAACCTTATGGCTGAACCGACCTGCCCCAAGATCAGCATCGTCACACCGTCTTACAACCAGGGCAGATTCCTGGAGGAGACGATCCTGTCTGTTCTTGGACAGCAATACCCTGATCTGGAATACATTGTCATTGACGGAGGCAGCACAGACAACAGCGTTGAGCTCATAAAGAAGTATGAGCCCCACCTCGCACATTGGGTGAGCGAAAGCGATCGAGGACAAGCCCACGCTATAAATAAAGGATTCAAAATGGCGACTGGGGAGATCATGGCTTGGATCAATTCGGACGACTTCTATCTGCCGGGCACGTTGGCATTCGTGGCGAGGCGACTCGATATGATGAAGCCAGAATTACTCTTCGGCAATTGCCTCCACTTCGTGCACGATCAGCCAAGCGCACATGGCAGCGACGTCCGGAGCGAGCACGGGAGGAGAGACCTCCGGCTCGCGGATTACATAATCCAGCCGAGCGCATTCTGGACCCGGGAGGCGTGGTTGCGGACGGGCTTGCTCGACGAGTCGCTGCACTTCGGCTTTGACTGGGAGTGGTTCATAAGAGCCAGAAAAGTTGGGGTCGCGTTCAAGCCGGAAGACAGATATCTTTCCGCTTATCGCATTCATGACGATCACAAAACCGGTGTGGGCGGCGAGAGGCGCTTGAAAGAGTTGGCTTCGATCTACGGCCGACACGCCGGTGCAAAGTATGAACGCTTATTTTTGCGGAGCTGCGGCGCGCGCCGGAAAATCGCCTTCAGCCGAAGGTGGCTTTGGCGTTCCCGGCTATCCACGTTGGAGTCAAAGCTACTCAAAGCCGTTTTTCCGCACCTATTTCGCGGCTTCAGGCAAAACGAAATAAGCGATATGATGACCATGCTTTCTACCGGTTCTGATTAAAACGGTGGGACGACAAACGATTCCAAAATAGGCAATCCTCGCTGGAGCACGGTACTTTGACTGACATTCGCGAGGACTGCGTGTTGCAACATATTAATTTCTGGAAAGGCAAATCATAGGAGTGAAGAAGGCCCTAATCACTGGCATCACTGGTCAAGACGGTTCCTACCTGGCTGAGCTGCTACTCAACAAGGGTTACGAAGTGCACGGCATAATTCGCCGCGCATCTAGCTTTAATACCGGTCGCATCGATCATCTCTATACAGATCCGCACATCCATGGCGTGCGTCTTTTTTTGCACTACGGTGATATTGCCGACTCAACTAATCTCATAAAAATCCTCTATCGTATTCAGCCCGACGAGGTCTACCATCTGGCGGCGCAGAGTCACGTCAGAGTCAGTTTTGACATCCCCGAATATACGGGTGACGTAACCGGCCTCAGTACCATTCGCATTCTGGAAGCGATCCGCGAGACCGGCGTTAAATCGAAGTTCTATCAAGCCAGCAGCTCAGAGATGTTTGGCAAAGCACACGAGGTACCACAGCGAGAAGAGACGCCCTTTCATCCCCGCAGCCCGTATGGCGTCGCTAAAGTTTATGCCCATTGGGCGACGATTAATTATCGTGAGTCGTACGATCTTTTCGCCTGTTGCGGCATTCTGTTCAATCACGAAAGCCCGCGACGCGGGGAGACCTTCGTCACGCGAAAGATTACACGGGCGGTTGCACGAATCAAAGCCGGTCAGCAAAAAAAACTCTATCTTGGCAACCTGGACGCGAAGCGCGATTGGGGCTACGCAAGGGAATACGTCGAAGCAATGTGGTTAATGCTTCAGCAGGACAAGCCGGAAGATTACGTGATCGCGACGGGAGAAACACATTCTGTCGAGGAATTTTTGACTGAAGCGTTTTCGCACGTCAATCTCGATTGGCGTGACTATGTTGAGCTTGACCCCAAATACTTGCGACCGGCGGAGGTTGACCTGCTGATTGGCGACGCCTCAAAGGCCAGGCGCGAACTCGGGTGGAATCCGAAGGTGACTTTCAAGGAGCTGGTGCGACTAATGGTCGACGCCGACGTATCGATGGTCAATCGCAACGAACACGAAGTTTTCGGCGACACTGACTCAGCCGGAACCGTTTCGTCCATACGCCTATAAGCTTTCAGCCAGGAACCGCGAAAGCTAAGGCAACTAGAGCGAACAATGGAAGAAATTAGCGAGAACTTTCCGTATAAGCGGACACTAGTTACCGGTGGCGCCGGTTTTCTCGGGCGCGTCATTGTAGAGCGATTGCAGCATTACACAGACGTGGAAGTCTTTGTCCCGCGCAGCGTGGATTTCAACCTGGTGGAGGCCACGGATATCAGGCGGCTTCTTACCGAAACGCGGCCCGATTTAGTCATACATCTTGCCGCAGTCGTTGGTGGCATTGGTGCGAATCAAAAGAACCCTGGGAAGTTTTTTTATCAGAATTTAATGATGGGAGTGCAGCTCATCGAACAGGCGCGGCTTCACGATGTGAAAAAATTTGTCGCTCTGGGCACAGTTTGCGCGTACCCCAAATTCTCACCCACTCCTTTCCGCGAAGACGATCTGTGGAATGGCTATCCCGAAGAAACCAACGCGCCTTACGGAATGGCCAAGAAGATGATGCTTGTGCAATCGCAGAGTTACCGGCAGCAGTACGGTTTCAATTCCATTTTTCTATTGCCGGCCAACCTTTACGGCCCGGGCGACAATTTTGATCTCGAAAGTTCCCATGTCATTCCCGCCCTCATTCGTAAGTGCGTTGAAGCCCGCGAGAAAGGTGCACCTTTCGTCGAGGCCTGGGGCACGGGCAACGCCTCACGTGAATTCCTCTACGTTGCGGACTGTGCCGAAAGCGTGCTGCGTGCGGCGGCCCATTATGATGAGAGCGAACCGGTCAACATCGGCACTGGGAGCGAAATCAAAATTTCAGAGCTGTTGCAATTGATCGCGCGCCTTACGCGCTTCAAAGGCGAAATTCGTTGGCAAACCGACCGACCTGATGGTCAGCCCCGCCGTCGCCTCGACGTTTCCCGTGCGCTCGAAAAATTTGGCTTCCGTGCTCAGGTCCCATTGGAGGAAGGCTTGAGGCGTACGGTTGAATGGTATGAGACGACGCGCGCGGTTAGAAGTACCGGAGAAGAATCAAGCAGGGGCAACGAGCAGGAGTTGCTGGGATCTTTACCATCCTGACGTCGGATGCAAGTATGACGCCCAAGCTCAGCATCATCACACCCTCCTTTAATCAGGCGCAGTACTTGGAAGAGACGATACTTTCCGTCCTCCAACAAAATTACGACTCCTTGGACTTCATAATCATCGACGGCGGCAGCACCGATGGCAGCGTCGACGTGATTCGCAAGTACGAAAACCAACTTTCACACTGGGTAAGCGAAAAGGATGGCGGACAGGCGCATGCTCTTAACAAAGGGCTGGAAAAGGCCAGGGGCGACATCGTAGCCTATATCAATAGTGATGATCTTTATCTTCCCGGGGCCTTTGCGGCGGTGATACGTTATTTCCGCGAGCACCCGCAATGCGAATGGCTGTGTGGCGATACCATCATGTTTGGAGAACATGAGAATACGTTGCCGATTTCCGCCGACGTGCCCCGGTCCGCGGCGCACGCGCTTTCCTGGGCGTATGAAGCTCCGCAGCCAGGCATGTTTTGGAAAAGAGAACTATTGCATGAAGGATTTGACGAGCGCTGGCGTTATTGTTTCGACCATGAACTATATGTCCGATTACTTCTCAGTGGTCATAAGTGCGATCATCTTAAAGTCCCCGTTGCCGCATACCGCCTACACCAAGCAAGCAAGACCGTCGCTGAGGGAGAGTTGTTCGATCGAGAGTTTGATGAAATCGCAGAGATATATGGAGCCAAACTAAACGGCGCCGGCCGCCGTTGGTGCGTGGCAACTCGCAGCTTGCGACTTTCGTATGAAGCGAGCCGCGCAGGACATCGGCGCGCTGCCGCTAATAATTTATTGCACGCCCTAATGACTCATCCTGAAAGTATCGCGCAGCGGCCCTTTTGGGGCTGCCTTCATCAACTCCTACGCAGGCCGCCTGATACAATCCGGAAGGGGTAGCGAATAATAGCCAGAGAATAGCTTTAACTAGCATTATAGGCAGAAGCTCGCGCGTAATCGGGCGGCGCTACAGTTGGTTTCCGCGCGCAATCCTCAGCTTCGAGCGAGATGAAATAAACGATATGATAAGGCTGGTCAGAGACGTTCAGCCTCCGTCGGACAGAAATGCTTTTGGGTTTACGCGGATCGTGCAAGCTAGAAAAAACGGGGCTGAAAACCTGCTACTTTGCGCAACAGTGCGGCGAAACTATCTTAGGTTGGGGGCTAGCTGAATGGCTGAAACGCTTGGTTCGCTGTGCGATAAGCTGACTATTGTTAAGCTCAAACATTGGCACACTGAAGATCAAGAACGCCTGCGGGGTCTGGCAAAGCAGGAGAGACAACTTCAGGACGAAATCAATGAATTCGTCAGCGCCGCGATGGCAGGACGCATCCCGGTTGAACGGCTGACCTTTGCAGCAAACAAGGTCTACAAAAAGGAAGGCAATGCTATTACTGATATTCAAGGTAGTGTCGGAGAGATCTTCTCGCTGCTGGCTGCCGTCAATTGCAAACTGTGGCACGTGCAGGAAACAGTCTATGACTTCGAGAAGATTCCTATTGAGGAAAAGGACGCCGTCGTCAAACAGCTCGCCATTCTAAATCTTGAGCGTACTGAATGTATTGATAAGCTGGATATACAGTTCCGCGCTCTGATTGAACTTTTACAAATAAATAGTTGAGCTGGGGCCAATCTATCCATTTGATCGTCAAGACTACTTGCCACATTTGCCGTTCGCCACAGTTACATTACGGTAACAGGTCCTGCATGAATATTGTAAGGATCGTTTTTAAGCAGCGGAAAAAGTATTTTCAACCGGTGTGGTTACAAGTGCCTTGTGACTCGTGATTCCTAACGCGGCTGAGGCAATATTGACAAACCAATCATGCCATTCTTCACCCAGCTCGATCCTGTGCTCTCGGAAGAGAGTGAATGGTATGTTCAATTCTTTTGCTGAGCACTTTTCCGGCAGTTAATTCAAGAGGCACATGATTTTTACTGAGAGTGAGTTGAAGGGTGTTTATGTCATCGAGCCGGAGCGCTTCGAGGATGAGCGCGGCTTCTTCGCGCCCTCGTTTTCGCAGCGCGAATTCCAGGCGCGCGGGTTTGCAAGCCGGTTCGTCGAAAACAACATTTCTTACAATCGACGCCGCGGAACTCTGCGCGGGTTGCATTATCAGGCGCCGCCCCACGGCCAGGCGAAACTCATCCGCTGCACGCGCGGCTCGATCTTCGACGTGGCAGTCGACTTGCGCCCAGCTTCACCGACCTTTCGGCAGTGGGTTAGCGTCGAACTCACGGGCGAGAACCGTCTCATGTTTTACCTTCCCGGCAATATGGCCCATGGATTCCAAACCCTTGAAGATGACACGGAGGTGTTTTATCAAGTTTCAGAGTTTTATCTACCCGAAGCTTACATGGGGCTTCGTTGGGACGACCCAGCATTCGGCGTCAAGTGGCCGCTCCCTGAAGAACGCGTAATTATCGCGCGCGACGAGTCTTACCCCTACTTCAAACTCTGACCAGATAGCCCTTAGCTCTCCGCGAGCCAAATGGGGCGACGGCTGTTCGCCCTGACGCGTGTTCTTCACGGCGATGTCTGTTGTAGTATTACACCGTTTTTCAAAGGTTAAAGAAGGGTAGAAGTTGGGTAGGCACGTGCAGCGCAATAAACAAAACCGTCTGGTCGATCCTCGCGGAAATCCTCCCCGTTAGATTTACTTGTTCTCCCGCGCCTCCTGACTCCAACATGCACTATCACCTGATCGGAATTTGCGGAACAGCGATGGCCGCATTGGCGGGAATGCTGCAAGCCCGGGGCCACCGCGTTACCGGTTCCGACGAGAATGTTTACCCGCCGATGTCCACCATGCTGGCAGCGCTGGGAATCCCCGTGATGCAGGGCTACAAGGCAGAACATCTGGAGCCGGTGCCGGACTGCGTGATTGTTGGCAACGCAATTCCACGAGGCAACGCCGAAGTCGAGGCAACTCTTAATCGCAAACTCCTCTATCGCTCGCAGGCGGAAGTCGTCAAAGAAGAATTCATTCGCGGCCACCGCTCACTTGTCGTTGCCGGCACGCATGGCAAAACCACTACAACAAGCATTGCCGCCTGGCTGATGGACCAGGGTGGCCTCAACCCGGCTTTCCTGATCGGCGGCGTAGCCCAAAATTTCGGCGTTAACTTTCGAGTTACGGACGCCGATTACTTCATCATCGAAGGCGACGAATACGACACGGCGTTTTTCGACAAAGGCCCAAAGTTTATGCATTACCTGCCCGAAATCGCGATCGTAAATAATATCGAGTTCGACCATGCTGATATTTATAACGACCTTGCGGCGGTCAAACTCGCTTTTCGCAGACTGATGAATCTTGTTCCCGCCAACGGTCGTTTAATTGCCGGTTGGGATAGCCCCAATGTACGCGAAGTTGTCGCTTCAATGGGCCAGAAACTTTTCACTCAACTCGAAACTTTTGGCACCGGCGGAGACGCGAAGTGGCAAGTCTGCGACATGGACTTTTCGGGCGAGATGAGCCGTTTCAAAGTTTTGTGCGAGGGCAAGGAATGGGGCAAGTTTCAAACCCCGTTGATTGGCGACTTCAATTTGCTTAACTGTCTGGCCGTGATCATTGCCGCGGATGCATGGGGCATTGGTCGCGAGGCCATTCGCGATGCCCTCGCCACTTTCAAGAATGTTCGCCGCCGCGCTGAAGTGAGGGGCGAAGAAGGTGGCGTCACCGTAATTGATGATTTCGCCCACCACCCAACGGCGGTTCGTGAAACGCTGCGCGGCTTGCGTAATCGATATCGAGAGCGTCGGCTGATTGCAGTGTTTGAGCCGCGATCATGGTCATCGCGCCTGGCAGTTTTTCAGGACGAATATGCCAATGCATTCCTGGCCGCTGATTACGTAGTTATTGCGAGTGTATTCGACGGTCAGAAAGTTGTGGAGAAAGGCGAGGCACTCAACACCCGCAAACTAATCGACGACATCTCGAAACAGGGCAAGCCCGCCTTTTTGCTTCCTGACGCTTCCGAAATTATTGAGCATCTGGTGCCGCAAATACGAGATGGTGACGTGGTCGCAATAATGTCAAACGGCGGCTTTGACGGCATTCATGAGAAACTTCTAACAGCCCTTAAAGGGAAGGCTGAAGGCGAAGGATAAGCAGTTGTTTGAATGACAAATGGTTATTGAGAAATGATGAATGGAAAATCTGAAGAGTTCCCATATGTTATTGGATGTTTCTAATTTGTTTTCTGACTCAAGCAGAATTCGAACTCGAAGGACTCTCCGGTTCCGGATGGGCCACAAGCAGAGGTTTTGGTATACCTTTTAGGTTCTGACTTTTGTCGGTGGCAACTTCCACTCGTGAAGTGAGCACACGTCGAATCGGCTTTGGTAAAAACTTGCCGGCGATCATAGCTGCGGCTCCAACCAGCTCTACAACATCCCCACCACCGCTCCAATGTTCGCGAACAACTTTTGGATCAGTTCGCTCCATCAGTCGTAAAAGTGTCAGCGCAATCAGGTAGGCATCGTCAACCTGCCCCACGAACGGGATCATGTCAGGTATCAAGTCGAAGGGAATAATCGCGTAGACGATCGCTCCCGCAAGAAGGGCTCGCTCGGTTGCCGGCACGCGCGGGTCTGTCATTAAGCGCGCACACAACAAGAGCATGTTTGGTATGAACAGTAGTAGGTTTTTTATTCGCCTTCTCGCTAGAAGTGCAGACATCGATCCTCCTGAATGACCCTTCGTTGCGGACTGCTCGTATTGGGTTGTTAAGTTATCACGGCTTCATCCCGACAGGAAAACTTGTTCTCTAATGCTGAGTTCGCTAGACTCACCGTCTCGTACCCTACGCCGACTTCCGTTGTCTATGGATATCCTTGAGCGAATTCGCCAGCGCGCAGCAGCAAAACCCCAACATATCGTGTTGCCTGAAGGAAACGATCCGCGCACTGTCGTAGCGGCAGCTATCTGCGCGCGCAATCGGCTGGCGCGGATAACTTTGCTTGGAGACGAAGGAATCATTCGCGAGACAGCGCAACGTGAAGGAGTCGACCTCGCTGGCGTGGAAGTGCTGGACCACCGGCGCGCATCCGATTTCGAAAAAATGGCCTCGCTTTTTCAGGAGCTGCGTCGCGCCAAAGGCCTGATGGCTGACGAGGCTCGCACGTTAATGTCTGACCCGCTCTATTACGGAAATCTTATGGTGCGGTTGGGAAAAGCAGACGGCTCGGTGGCAGGAGCAACCAACACCACGTCTCACACGGTGCGCGCTGCTCTTCACTGCATCGGTGTTCGTTCCGGATTCAAACTCGTGTCGAGTTTCTTTTTAATGGCTTTGCGCGACAGCAGCTTTGGCCATAATGGTGCATTGATCTTCGCCGATTGCGGCGTTGTTATTGAACCGTCCGCAGCGGACTTGGCGGAGATCGCAATCACTTCAGCGGATTCCTGTCTCGCATTGCTGGGCGCAACGCCTCGCGTGGCTATGCTCTCCTTCTCGACCAAGGGAAGCGCCAAACATCGGTTGGTTGACAAAGTGGTCGAAGCCACCAGAACCGTGAAGGCAAGAGCTCCAGAGCTTGTTATCGACGGCGAGTTGCAAGCAGACGCAGCGCTTCTGCCCGCCGTGGCGCAGTCAAAGGCCCCCGGATCGATCATAGCGGGGCTGGCAAATGTTCTTATATTCCCGGATCTCCAGTCGGGCAACATCGCTTACAAGCTTATTGAAAGATTGGCTGGAGCAACGGCAATCGGACCGATTCTTCAGGGGCTCGACAAGCCGGCCAACGACCTCTCGCGCGGCTGCAAAGCGGAAGATATTGTCGATGCTGTAGCTATAACCGCGGTGCAATCCCAGGCGCGAAAAATGGCCGGCTAAACGTCCGGTTGAACATCCATCCGATACCGGACAACTCGAAACCGACCCCACTTGCATCCAACCCGCCGAATTCGCATTCCCGAGAGGCAGGCCAATTATCTTGTCCAACCAAAATCTAAGGCTCGGCATTTGTCTAAACCTAATTCTGGTTGTAGGCGCTTCCGTTCATGCCCAGCAAAAATCTCGTCAGCCGCTTCCAGTTCCCACTCCACCAAATGAACAGGAGGAACCCGTCAAGGTGTTCACCGAAGAGGTGCGCCTCCCTGTTATCGCCGTGGATCAGTTTGGCCATTACGATCCGTCAGTAGTACCCGATGACATCCTGGTGCTCGAAGACGGCGTTGCCCAACAAATCAAGAGCGTTCGGCACATTCCAGCAAATGTCGTCCTGGTGCTTGATACGGGCGGCGAATTAAGCGGCCTGGGAGGACTTTCCAAGCGAACTGGTCTAACGCGCGACGCAGCTATCGCATTGTTGAACCAACTTTCAGAGGGCACTTGGGTAGCGACTATCCAGTTTAATAACTCCGTTGAGCTGCTTCAAAACTGGACACGTGACCGCCCAGCTACTCTCAAAGCGCTGAAAACCAAACTCTTGTCAGGTAAGCGAGCACGCTTCGCAGACGCAATTGTTGCCGCTACGCAGCAGTTGAAGGAACGCCCCGAAGGTAGTCGCCATGTTGTTTTCATTACCGACGGAGTCGATACGCCGGGAGGAAAAATTGATCGGGCCCAGGCGATGAAACAGTTGGCAGCCACGAGGGCCACGGTTCACATCATTAGTTACACGGAATTTATTCGTCAAAAAAATACAAAACCAAGTCCCACGCTCGAGACAGGGCAACTTCCAACATCGCACGATCCGATCACGACTAACGATCCCACTCAACCGCCCGGTACAACTCGCAGTCCTACATTTGGAGTTACCATCAGGTTCGATCCCGCGATGCGTCGTCAGCGAAAGGCTTACGAGGCTGAACTCAAGAAGAGTCAACAAATTCTCATGGGGATGGCAGAAGAAACGGGCGGACAGATCTTTCTGCCGAAGACCAGCGAGCAAATGATCGCGCAAGCTGGGGAGGCCGCTCGCGAAATCGGAGCAGAGTATGTAGTTACTTATCGGCCAAAGCGACCGCTGGCGGATGCTGAGCGAGGGGAGTATAGGCGAATTGAAGTGGCATCCCGTCGGGTTGGATTAAGTTTGCGTTCGAGACGTGGTTATGTGGTGCCTTCGCAGCTTGAGGAAAAATAGACTGAGCCCGTGTTCGCGGTGATTTTGGCAGTCTCGGCTAATTAGCAATGGCCTCGAGCTGCGACTCAACCATTTGGACCATGCGGCGCACTTCGAGTTCGTCTTCCTTCTTCATCAGAGATTGTTCATACAATTCTTCCCAATCCCGTTGGGGTACGCGATGAAAAGCTTCAACAACCTTAGGATCAAACTGTTTCCCGGCCCAATCGTCGAGTTCCTTCGCGGCATCTTGATACGGCTTGCCTTTGCGATACACACGATTACTGGTCATCGCGTCAAAGGCATCCGCCACAGAAAATATGCGGGCGCATAAGTCAATTTCTTCTCCGCGCAGGCCCACTGGATAGCCTGAGCCATCCCACTTCTCGTGATGTTGTGCCACTACCAGGGCCGCGCCCTGGAGAAATTCGATGCCACGCAAAATCTGCTGACCGTGCAGAGGATGTTCGCGCATGAGCACCCACTCTTCGTCGGTTAGCTTCGCGGGCTTGCGAAGAATCGAATCGGGTACGCCAATCTTTCCGATGTCATGAAGCAACGATCCAAACTCAAGCGCCTTTATGCGCCAGTTATCCAAGCCATACTCTCGACCAAGGCGCAAACTGTACGTGACAACCCGCTCCGAATGCCCGTGCGTCTCCAAATCTCTGGTTTCGAGCGCTGCGGTAAGCGCTTTTAGTGTCGATCGATATGCATCTTCAAGTGAGTTTAGAGCCTGATCGAGTTCGGCTGTTCGTTGCTCAACTAACTCTTCGAGATGACCTTCATAGCGTTGCTTAGCAACAATCAATTCCTGATGCTCCAGGGCGCGTTTAACTACAGCTTCCACCTGCCGCAAGTCGAACGGCTTCATTACGTAGTCGAAGGCGCCGAGCCGGAGAGCCCCGATTGCGCTCTCTACAGTCTGCATGCCGCTGATCATCACGACTACACTATTTGGCGAAATGCTTTTTACATGCGGAATCATGTCAAGACCGCTCATACCTGGCATTGTGATATCGCTGACTACGAGTTCGTAATCATTTTTCATTAACAGCGCGAGTGCTTCTTCAGCCGTGCCCGCAGTCGTGCAGTAGTATTGGGCCGCAAAGAGATCGGATAGGATCGCCGTTATCTCTGGCTCGTCATCAACGATGAGAATCCGTGATTTTACGCCATTTAGCATTTTTCGACTCCTAGTTCCGGGGATTCAAGCAAGTGCAGTAACCACGTAGCGATACCGAAGGCTTGATGAAGAGGCCGTCACGAAATGTAATCCCACCTTCAGGGACAGGCTAGATTCTACAGATTTTGCCCAACTGTGGCAAACAAGTTTTTACCTTGTGGTAAATATCTGATATTTAACGGCTTGATGTGAGGATTGGACTGGCGTTCGAGGCAGTTACCGAGTGCGCGCCCAGCCGGGCTCTAAAGGGCGCGCACTTCTCGGAATTTCAATATTAGGTCAGTAACGAGCGGGCCGACGTCGGCCCTTACGAATTCCATACGTGTAAACGGCCGCACCTCCACTACCAGCCACAGTTCCAATAGCCGCGCCCTTCTTTCCCCCGGCTATGCCTCCAATCAAGGCTCCTGCGCCCGCTCCGGCCGCAGTGGTTAGCTTATCGCGATGCTTTTGCCAGAAGCTCCGCCCATGCTTGTGGCCATCTCCGATGCAGCTGTAATGAGTGTGGTAGGTGTTGCCGTGCCGGTGCCTGAAATTTCCACAGGTTTTGGCGGAGGCGGGCACGGCCAGGAGCACCACGAACGTTAATACAACCAGTATTGAAAGTATTTTTCTCATTAGTTCTTCCTTTCGACGTAAACGCTACGGGAGAGATGGTTTATTTGGAGGGGCTTACAAGCCAATTCTATTGATTGGAGGTGGACTTTGTCGAGCCGGGGACACTTCGGCAAGGACTGTGTTATCGAGGCAAACGGTTTTAATTGAGTTCCCGGGTTGAGACGGGGCAACTTGGGGGTGATGGTGCCGGAGGTCGGACTCGAACCGACATGAGTTTGACCTCGCCAGATTTTGAGTCTGGTGCGTATACCAATTTCGCCACTCCGGCTTCGCGGGAAAGCATAATAATTCGAGTCGTTCTGGAATCGCAACCGGAGGGATTGGACGGTGGGAAGCGTTTCGGCTAATGGTCAGCTGATCAGCGATCATCACTGACGTTTTTGGGACTCGTACCGGGCCTTAAGCCGTTCTAGTTTCAAACCTTCCATCATCTTCGCTGAAAACTAATCTTTGACCGGCGGAATATGTCCTGTTATTTTCACTTCCGCAAACGTGAAAACAAAAATCCTTTTGGAAGCGAACCACTCTGGAGCCCGGGATAAAGCGAGGGCTGGATCCAGAGCTGCAGCGACTCAGTCTTGTTCCAAAACTTCTTCTGAACCTTCGTCTGAATCTTCTTCTAACGGCGGACGCTGCAACGCTTCACTGAAGCCGCCTTTGAAGTGGGCGGGCGGGAAGCGTTGGCTGTTGCCTCACCTCGCTCCACTCTGGCAAACACATTCGGACAGGCGCTACGTTGAGCCCTTCTGTGGTGGCCTCGCGGCGCCGTTGGGTTTGAGACCCCAACATGCTCTATTGAATGATATCAATCCCCACCTCATGAACTTTTATACTCATTTGCAGCGAGGTCTCGAAATAACAGTGAAGATGACAAATGAGAAGGAAAGTTTCTACCGGCACCGGAGTCGTTTTAATAAATTAATCAAAGCTGGGAAAGAGCGGAGCGCGGAAGCGGCGCAGCTTTTCTATTACCTCAATCGCACTTGCTTCAACGGCCTTTGCCGATTTAACCAGAACGGCGAATTCAATGTGCCGTTTGGTAGTCATAAGTCGATCACTTATGCCACTGACTTTTCTCAACTCCGGCGAGTTTTCGACAGCTGGACTTTCATTAACAGCGACATTGCCTCGCTGCCGACTGGGCCTGAGGATTTCATCTACGCGGATCCACCTTACGACGTCGAATTCACAAGCTACAGCGCTGGCGGTTTTGGTTGGCAGGATCAAGTTCGTACGGCGGAGTGGCTGGCGGCGCATCCCGGGCCCGTCGTGTTATCGAATCAGGCTACGACGCGTATTGTTGATCTTTATAGTAAGCTGGGATTCACGATTAATTATCTGGCTGGACCACGTCGGATTAGTTGCACGGGAGATCGCACGGCAGCGCGCGAGGTTTTGGCGACTAAGCTTTAAAATAAATTGAAAGTGCGGCGAGCCCCAGACTCTGGGTGCTGTTCTAATTTCAGTTCTTGTAACCGCAAACCGGCTGGGGTCCACGGCAGCGCAGGCCGGCTGGGGTGCCTGTTAGCTTGCGCACTTGCTAACGGTTTCCGCTACGCCTAATGAATGCTTTGAAGCAAACCTGGGTGCCCGACTTGATTTACACCGGTTCGCGTTTTCAACGCGACGCTGCTCTCGTATGCGATACTCCAGGTCAAATCTTGCGCATCGCTCACCTTAATGAAGTTGAGAAGCCAATCCGCCTTAAGAATCGCGCACTCCTTCCCGGTCTCATCAATGCCCATTCTCATGCCTTTCAGCGCGTGATTCGCGGCCACACCGAACACCGCACGGCAAACAACAACGACAGCTTTTGGACCTGGCGCGAGATGATGTATAGCGCCGCTGCGCGGCTCACGCCGGAAGATCTCTACGATGCTTCGCGCATGGCCTTCCTCGAAATGGCATTAAGTGGCATCACAGCAGTCGGCGAGTTTCATTACATGCATCATGGACCAGACGGCAGTACGTATAGCGATCCCAACTTCCTTGCCAAAGAGGTTGTGCGTGCGGCCAGAGATGTTGGCCTTCGCATCGCGTTGCTTCGAGTTGCTTATGCGCGTTCCGGTTACGACACGGAAGAAAATCCCCAGCAGATTCGCTTCCTAGAAAAAGATCCGGAACTCTATCTAAAGAATCTGGAAAGGCTCATTGCAGATCTGAAGCAAGACGAAAGCTCGACCGCCAGGAACGCCTCTTCGTGTTCCGACATCGACGGAGTCCTCGCTGATGGCCGGGCTTCAGCCGTTGCGTGGGTGGGCGTAGCCCCACATAGCGTCCGCGCGGTACCGCTCGACTATTTGCGAGAAGTTGTGCAATTCGCCGACGAGCGAAAACTTCCCGTGCACATGCACGTCGCGGAGCAGCCGGCCGAGGTGTCCTCATGCATTGAAGAGTATGGCAGGTCGCCAGTTGCGTTGCTCGCAACTGAAGGCTTGCTGAGCGAACGGTTCACGGGTGTTCATCTCATTCACGTGTCACCAAAGGCTGTCCGAATGTTTGCAGATGCTCGCGCTCTGGCTTGCGCGTGTCCCACAACAGAGCGAAATCTCGGCGATGGAATCATCCCCGTTGATGGCTTTTTCAAACAGGGCGTGCGGGTTGCGTTGGGCACTGACAGCCACGTAGAGATCGATTTGTTCGAGGACGCGCGCGAGCTGGAATATCACCTGAGGCTCCAGAAGATGGAACGCGCGGTTTTGGCGCCTGCTAACGACGATGGACATTCAGCGCTTGCGGCGCGACTCTTCGACTGTACGACCATCAACGGCGCCGAGAGCATTCAGGCGCCGGGCGGAACTCTTGAGCCCGGTGGCCCTGCAGATTTCTTCACGGTCGATCTCAACGATCCAACAATAGCGGGCGCGTGGTCGGGAGATCTTCTTTCGAGCATCGTCTTCTCGCTCTCAAGGACAGCGGTCAGAGATGTAGTGGTTGGTGGGAAGCGGATTGTTGAGGATGGAAGGCACGCCCAGCAGGAACAGATTGTTGAGAGATTCAAGGCATTGCAGGAGAAGCTGTGGGGTTGATACAAGCGAGCAGGACAAGCTCCCTTCCCGACTGTGAGCTGCTTTTTACACTAGGATAATGTTCTATCTTGAAAGGCTTTCAAGCCGGAATGTCTCAAGGTTAGGAAGGGGCTTGCCCACGCTATTTAAACTGAATGACTGTTCAAGAAACACTCGCTGAGCTCGTCGGAATTGATTCCGTTTCATCGCATTCTAACGGGGAGATAACAGACTACCTGACGCATCGCTGCGAAGCGACAGGGTTTCGCGTTAAGCCATTTCGCTACACGGATGAAAATGGTGTAGAAAAAATAAACCTGATCGCGCTTGCGGGCACTGACTTCCCCGACAAGATTGAAGTTGAGCTGGCGCTGGTTGGCCACACCGACACCGTTCCTTACGACCCAAAGTGGCCCGAAGCGCTAAAGCTCACCGAGCATGAGGGAAAACTTTATGGGCGCGGCGCGTGTGACACAAAGGCGTTCATCGCCGCCGCTCTATCGGCAATCGAAGCGATTGATGTCAAATATCTGCGCCGGCCCTTAGCGTTAGTCCTTACCGCCGACGAGGAGGTTGGACTGTTGGGTGCAAAGAGATTGTCTCAAGCGCGAGTAATGCACGTCCGCTACAGTATCGTTGGCGAGCCCACTGCCTTACGGCCTATGCGTGCCGGCAAGGGTTACTGCCTGGCGGAGATTATTGTAAAAGGCCGCGAAGCTCACAGCGCTTACCCAAGCCTTGGAGCGTCGGCAGTGTTTGGCGCGGCGCGGCTAATTGCGCGGATTGAAAAGATTGCGGATCGCCTGCGACGCGACGGGCACCCGGCATTTGATCCACCCTACACAACTCTTAATGTTGGTCTGATCCGTGGCGGGACGGCCAAAAACGTTATTGCCGGAGAGTGCTGCTTCAATCTTGAATGGCGTCCCATACCTAATCAACAGCCAGGTCGAGTCCTTGATCTGCTTTATTCAGCGATTGAAGAAGAGAAAACAATCGATCCCGATTTCGCCTGCGAAGTGGACGCGGCCCGCGCCGATGAGGGTTTTGAAACTCCTCCCGACTCAACACTAGTCGCGTTACTCGAAGGAATCTCCGGCAACCAGGCGGGCACGGTGGCCTTCGGGACGGAGGCAGCGCAAATGGCTGAATTGGGCGCGGAAGCCGTCGTGCTGGGCCCCGGGGACATTCGCGTGGCCCATCGAACGGGCGAGTTTGTGCCCACTAGTGAGCTTGCGAAGTGCGTTGAAATATTAACAAAGGCCGTGGAAGCACTTTGTTTGTAGGGGCAGAGCTTGTCCTTGCCCTTATTCCCAGTGCTCCCGGATAAAACGGGCGGGGGATAAACCCCGCCCCTACATAAGTCGTGGCAGGCAACTAGGCAGCGCTTTGTTCCATCGGAACTGTTCACACTTTGACGGATAATAACCGCTCTATATTATGAAACGCATTAGTAAGAATCTTCTCCCTCTTGCCATAGTGTTCGCGCTCTCTCTTGTCTGGTCGTCCAACGCTATTGCTCAGTCTTCCCAAGCTGCACTCTCACCTCTTACCAGCCGCGAAGTTGTCGCCCTCGTCTATCAGTTACCAAAGCATCCGGAACAGCGCGACGATATCATCGAAGAGATCCGCAAACGCGGTATTGCTTTTCCCCTTACTGACGGGATGCGCTCGCTGGTGGCAAGCAAGAGCGGGAACGACATGTTGCTGCGCCGCACGCTGGAAGAGGCCGAACGTCGAAGAGTGAATCCGACGGCTTCTGCTCGCCCCCCGGAGGCTGAAGCGAATGAGCTTTTAGCTCGGACGGGCGCGACAACGCTTGCCGCAGCGGATGCAATGCCGGACTTCTTAGTCAAGCAACTGATCAAACGTTCGATAGCGTACGGCACGACTAACAATTGGATGGCGCAGGACAATCTGACCATCGCAGTCGGCTATAGAGCCAATGCGGGCGAGCAATACAAAGTGCTTGCCGTAAATGGCCTGCCGCTGGGCCAGGAAGTAGAGGAAAGCAGGAATTACAGTAAGTATGTCGGCGGCGCGAGTTCCAGCGGTGTGGAATATATTTCAGCGCTGGCAGATCTCTTTAAGCCCGAATCAAAAACTGTTTTTAAGCTGGATGATACTGACTTAATTCAGGGTCGCCGAACTTTGGTTTATGAATACGAAATTAAAAAACCTTTCTCGCACCTAACGTTGAGTGCCGGCGACGCTTCAGCAAGCGCCGGCTCACGAGGACGCGTCTGGATCGATCGGGAAACTAATCGCGTGCTGCGTTTCGAACAGATTGCTACTGAAATACCCGCTGACTTTCCAATCACGGCCGCCAGCAGCGTTATTGACTACGACTGGGTGACTATTGCCGATCGTAAGTATTTACTGCCCACGCACTCGGAAATCTTGCTGACGAATGTGAACCGAAACATGACGATCCAGAGTCGGAACGAAATTCGCTTCCGCGGTTATCAGAAGTTTGGCGCGGAGCTGAAGGTGATCGATGAAATCGATGAAAAAGATTTCCCGCCAGACAAGCCATAGATCATTCGTTCTTAAGATAGGGGCCAGCGTTGATGTTGCGGAGGGGGCGGCTGGAATCGATTTCTTTCGTACAGAGCCTGTTAAGTTACCTCCCAAAGGGCTCAGCGGTATGCGGCGGACACTGCCTCTGTACAAAAACTTACTTCAAACCGCAATTTCCCCTTTTTCCATTCACTTCTACCAACCACCCACACCCGTCTACAGATGTCGACACCTCCATATCCTTTTGTTTCCAGACGTCCACATCAAAGGCTTTTTGCAGTCGGCGTATCCTGTGAGAATCCATCAAATGGTGAGTGCGGGCCAGCTTAGGTATGGTCATTGCCTTAGGGAAGGCCAATCCGAGTAATTTGAAGTAAGGAGACCTCTCTAATGAAGCCCAGAATTCTGATTGTTGACGACGATGAAGCTATCACCCAACAGCTTTTTTGGACGCTCAGCGACGACTATGACGTGGTGACGGCCAACGATTTGCAAACTGCCGTGCGACGCGCGACGGTTTATGAACCCGCCGTGTCGATCCTCGATCTTCATCTGCCTCCGCAAGTCGATTCGCCTGAAGTTGGATTGCGGATTCTTGAATACATAAAAACTCACATTCCTGAGTCCAGGGTGCTGGTGATGAGTTCAGCAAGCGGAATCGAAACTCGTAAAGCGTGTTACGCCGTTGGCGCCGATGAATTTCTCGACAAACCTTTTGATACGGAGAAGTTGCTTTCGACGATGCGGCGAATGGCCCCGCGTTCGCTGGACCTTGTCTGAGTTGGAGCATGCCTCGTTTTCTCACACAATCTCATCAGCGCGTCACTTCCGCAAAATGTATAGTTCGCTCGCTATGCACCGCATTGATCTCATTAGCTCGGCTTCAGCCAGGTGATTATTAAAGAAAAGCCGGAGCGGTAGTCCATTTAAAACCGCCGAACCGCACCCGTACTCCCGCCCGAACCCTTACTGACTTCTCTCTTTCCGTCTGCGATAATGACCATCTCGTAATAGTCAACGTCCAAATCTTGTAATAAGGCCGAGCGGTTTAGTTCTAGATCATTACTTGATGAGCGAAGCCAGCGACAAAGTAAAGGGCGTGAGTGAACTTCCGCTGTTTCCGCTTCCGGTAGTTTTATTTCCCGGTGTGCCGCTGCCATTGCATATATTCGAGCCACGATATCGACAAATGCTGGTTGATATTCGAGGTAGCAATAATCTTTTTGGGATTTCCTATTTTGACGCTTCTACCTCGGAGAAGGAGGTCCCTCCCGCAGGTCACATCGGGTGTGTGGCTGAAGTTAATGAAACCCAAGCTTTGCCCGATGGTCGCTCAAACATTCTCACCATCGGTGTGATCCGGTATCGCATCGAAGAATACGTCGAGCGAGGCGAACCATATCTCGTGGCGCGAATCAGCTTCTTTGAGGATGAGGATGAGGATGAGGATAGCGAAGCGCTGACGAAGAGTTCGCATGAAGTTGCGCAAACGTTCACGCGCATCGCTCGCGCAGTGCGTACCATTAACGACGAGCGAGCCAGCCTGCCAGACATCTTCGATACTGAGCCTCAAAGGCTTTCTTTTCTAGTCGCGGCGGCAATGGAAGTGGATACAGACGTAAAGCAGGAGTTGCTTGAATTGCGTTTTACTTTTGAGCGGTTGCGGCGCTTGCGAGATATGCTCGCGCGAGCTGTTTCCAGCTATGAAGAGCGGGCGCGAATACACGAGCTGGCAAAGGGAAATGGCCACAGCGGCAGAAAAATCGAATTGGAATGACAACCGAAACAAATAGCTTGGCTAAGGAAAAAGCGAAACAAGCACACGACGTTCGCGTGCGCGTGCTCTTTTTTGGCGCGGCTCGTGATGCGGTGGGCCACGATGAAGTGGAATTGGTCTTGACGGGCACTGCCACTGCCTCGAATGCTTTCGAAGAAGTGTTAGAAAAGTTTCCTTCACTGCGTCGTTTCGGACGCTCGCTTTTGTTTGCAGTAAATCAGGAATACGCCAGGGCAGAATGCGAAGTGTATGACGGGGATGAGCTGGCTGTATTTCCTCCAGTCAGCGGCGGGTCTCAAGAGGCTACGAGCGCCGAAGGCGCGAAAGAAAGTAGCCCCGGGCGTAAGCCCGGGGATTCAGCATCAACTAGAAGCCAACCCCCCGAAGAGGGCGACAGAAATGTTGCGAACGCTAACCACTTAGAATCCTCGCCCGACTTCTTCGAATTAACTGCTGCCGCGATCGATGTGGGCGCGGTTTCCCGCAGAGTCGTGCTCCCTGAATGCGGCGCTACGGTCACGTTGGATGGCTATGCGCGCAAGTGGACAAAGGGCCGGCGAACTCTCTACCTGGTCTATGAGGCTTATGCGCCCATGGCCCTGCGCGAAATGGAACGACTTGGGCGTGAAGCTCACGGGCGTTTCGACATTACGCACATCGGCATTGTTCACAGGATGGGCCAGCTTGAAATTGGCGAGACGAGCGTCGTCATTGCGGTCGGCGCACCGCACCGCCGCGCCGCGTTCGAAGCCTGCGAGTGGGCCATCCGCGAACTCAAGCGTACTGTGCCCATTTGGAAGAGGGAGATCTTCGAAGACGGTGAAATTTGGGTAGAGGGCGAAGGTGCTGCAAATGCAAATGTGTTCAATGTGCTGGCTGAGCGAGTAGATTCTTAGAGGATGCCTAACGAAGTGAAGAGCTTGAAATCTCTTTAGCACCTGGTTCAGCCAGGTGAATACAGCGTCCGCCAAAACCGGAAACCGTTAACGAGTCAAATTCCCATTCGGGATCCACCTGGCTGACTAAAGCCAGGTGCTATTGAGATTTCAGACTGACGCACCGCTCACAGTTTTACTTAAATCTATTCGGCCACGCCTTCAGTTTCCTCTTCTGTGCTGGCCTCAACGAGCGAAGCGCTGGTGACTTTATCGCTTTCTTCTGTCTTGATTAGCCGCACACCTTGAGCGCTGCGACCCGTCTTGCGGATGTGGTCTGCTTCGAGCCGGATTAGCTTCGCTTGCTGCGTGATAATCATGATCTCCGATTCGGCGTCCACGGGAAATACAGCAACCACCTTGCCGGTCTTCTCGGTAGTTTTCATATTGATAACGCCTTTGCCGCCGCGGGCCTGCAACCGGTAGGTGGTGATGGGCGTTTGTTTGCCATACCCCTTTTCCGAAACCGAAAGCATTTTTTCCGTGTCATCGGCGGACACAGGACAGACTGAAACGACGTAATCGTCCGGGCGAAGATCAATGCCGCGGACGCCACGGGTGGCGCGGCCCATCGATCTGACGTTCTTTTCATCAAAACGAATTGCCAGGCCATTGTGCGTGGCGATAAAAATTCGCTTGGTGCCGTCTGTCAACACCACGTCCAGCAACTGATCACCGTCATCAACATTGATAGCGATGATGCCGTTTGACCGAATGTGTTGAAAATCGGCGAGTGAGGTCTTTTTGATCACGCCCTTGCGCGTGACCATCACCACATATCGCCCTTCGGCAAAATCACGCACCGGCACAACGCCCGCCAGCTTCCTGTCGGAAGGAATATTAATCAGATTTACTACTGCTTTGCCGCGTGCGGACGCGGCGGCATCGGGAACCTCGTGGACTTTCAGCTTGTAGACCATGCCGTCGTCGGTAAAGATCATGATGTAGGCGTGGGTCGATGCGATGAATAGGTGCTCGACGAAGTCGCTGCCCTTGGCGGCGGCGCCAAATCGTCCTTTACCGCCTCGACCTTGACGCTGATAGGTAGTAATGGGCGTGCGCTTGATGTAGCCGCTGTTTGTAACGGTGATTGCGACATCTTCGTCAGCGATCAAATCCTCGATTGAGAATTCAACGCCTTCATCCACAATCTCCGTCCGGCGCGCGTCGCCAAACTCCTTTTTAACTTCCTCCAGCTCATTACCAATTACCCGTCGCAGCGAACTCTCATTCGCCAGAATCTCTTCCAGCTCCGCGATGAGCTTGATGATCCCTTCATACTCGTCGGTAATCTTCTGTCGCTCCAGAGCTGACAGGCGGCGCAACTGAAGATCGAGGATCGCCTGCGCCTGTATCTCGGAAAACCCCAGACGCTCCATCGTCTTCTGGAGTTTTCCCAAGTAGGTTTTGAGCGAAGTGTCTGAAGGCACTCCCTTCCAGGTTTTCACCTCGCTCATGGTAGTCATGTGGCCGGTCAGCCATTGACGGGCTTCATCCACCGAGCGCGAGTTGCGTATCAACGTAACAATGTAATCAAGCGTGTCGATCGCCTTCGTCAAACCTTCCAGGACATGCGCGCGTGCTTTGGCCTTCCGCAGCTCGTATTCCGTGCGCCGGCGCACCACTTCACGACGAAAGTCGACGAAGCACTCAAGCATCTGCTTGAGGTTTAGAACGCGTGGCTGTCCGTTTACGATGGCCAAATTGATTACGCCAAATGAAGACTGCATCGGCGTTAGTTTGTAGAGCTTATTGAGGACAATTTGGGGCACTGCATCCCGCTTCAGCTCGACTACGATACGCATGCCGGTGCGGTCTGACTCGTCGCGCAGGTCGGAAACTCCGTCGAGCTTTTTCTCGTTGATGAGCTCGGCAATGCGCTCAATTAAGCGGGCCTTGTTTACCTGGAATGGTATTTCCGTAATTACAATCGCATCGCGCTCCTGAGTCCCGCGTCCAATGCGATCAATTCCCGCGCGCGCGCGCATCTGTATTATCCCGCGACCTGTCAGATACGACTTCTTAAGCTCATCGCCACCATAGATAAAACCTCCGGTTGGGAAGTCGGGCCCGGTTACGATTTTTGTCAAAGCCTCTATCGCGATATCCGGGTTGCGCAGAAGCGCTAAGGTGGCATCGACGATCTCGGTGAGGTTGTGGGGTGGAATCTTCGTGGCCATCCCCACCGCAATTCCATCCGAGCCGTTAATCAGTAGGTTTGGTATGCGCGTGGGAAGGACTTTCGGCTCGCTCAAAGACTCGTCGTAGTTTGGTTGAAAATCGACTGTCTCTTTTTCAAGATCCGCAAGCACCACAGTAGTCACGCGGGCCATGCGTATTTCCGTGTAGCGCATCGCCGCCGCGGCGTCTCCGTCCACCGATCCGAAATTTCCCTGGCCATCGATTAAGGGGTAACGCATGGAGAAATCCTGCGCCAGACGAACGATGGTGTCGTAGACCGCAGTGTCGCCGTGTGGATGGTATTTACCGATCACGTCACCGACAATGCGGGCGCTCTTTTTATAGGGCTTGTTGTAAGTGTTGCCCAACTCATGCATCGCCCAGAGTACGCGGCGGTGAACAGGTTTGAGTCCGTCGCGGACATCAGGCAAAGCGCGCCCGATGATTACGGACATTGCATAGTCGAGATACGACCGCCGCATCTCGTCTTCAATGTTTATATGATCGCGTTCAGAAGTTGTTTCCATCCCATTAACCTTTCCAGTACAATCCGGCCGCCGTGGGCTTTGCTGTAAACTATGGGACCGGCGTGCCGCGACCGAGTTCTAATCATTTGCTTGCTATTATGCTGTTTTGAAGTGAGCTTCCTTCGCGCCGGATTTGGCTCAGGATGTCGCGCGCGAGGTGACTCAAATGACCGAGAAAAAGTAAGGATTATTGTAGCCGAACCAGGCGGGTTTTAGCAATCGTAAAAGGCTCGGAAACCCTAATAAAATCAATGGCTTCGACCGCAAAATCTCTTTTAAAATTGCCAGCGCGCCAATGGGTGGAAGTGGCCATGGATCCAGTTGAAATCTGAGGGCGTTCGACCTCTAATCTCACATGTCTGAGCAGCGACCCTGGAAGCGCAATCGCGAGCGATTAGAACTAAAGTTACCCGTTCGCGTACGGTGTCGAGAAACGCCAGACTTTGAATGGACTGAAATCACTCGCCTGATCGACGTCTCGCCATTTGGGGCCGGATTTACTTTAAAACGACCCGTCGAAAAAGGCCGACTGCTCCATATGACTATCCCAATGCCACGCCAGCTGCGTGTTTTTGATCATGTCGAGGATCAATACAGAGTTTGGGCGCTGGTGCGTCACGTAAGGTCAGTGTCCTCACCTGGAAGCAAGGCGCTGCTGTTTGAAGTTGGCGTCGCGTTTATTGGAAAACGGGCGCCTCGAAGTTATGAAGAAGATCCCTCGAAACGGTATGAGATTGGAGGGGTGACGCCTGAGAGTTTGAGCCTGGTTGACGATCGTCCTCCCACTGCCTTGGCGTCCTCAGATAACAGAGTCCACACAAGACACAATATTCCGGTCGATATGTTGATTGAAACATTTAATGACAAGGGAGAGCTGGAGCTCAGCGAGCATACCGTATCGGAAAATATCAGCCAAAAAGGAGCAGCAATTTATACGACGCTTCCCCTGCCCGTGGGTCGGTTTATCCGGCTGACGAGTGAGCAGTATAAACTGACGGTACACGCAGCCGTGCGAGGGGTCAGCATGGGACCCTCTGGCGTGCCGAGGATTCATGTTGAATTTATTGATCGTGAGTGGCCGCTTTAAGCATTTAATGTGGACACGTTAATGTGTGGGATTTCAGCGGTCGCGGGCACCGAGTGTTGGATTGGTGGCTGAACAATTCCAATTAAGAGTTTTTTATAAGTACGCTGTTTGCCCCATCGCTTATCCCCCCTCAACTACGTGAGCAACCCCGAAACATCCTCCCCACAGAAACCGGCTGCAGTGTCGCGGCCCGCGGAGAGGCCGTTGCCACAACGGATCATTAGTCTGCTGCGCTCGGTAATCGGATTTTTCAGTCGCATCTTCTGGCGCCTCGAACATAAGGGTGTCGAGAATATTCCCTTAAGCACCGGGTTGATCATTGCCGCCAATCACCAGAGTTACGGTGATCCTTTTTGGTTAGCAATACCGATTAAGAGGCCTATTCGGTTTCTTGCCTGGAGTGAGGCTTTTTCGTGGCCAGTGGTAGGAAAAGCGATCAGGCTACTAGGCGCATGGCCACTTCAAATTGAAGGGAGTGACCCGGCGACGATACGTCGTACACTAACCTGGCTCCGCGATCGCGGCGTCATTGTAATTTTTCCCGAGGGAGGACGGGGTTTACCTGATGGTTCAATGATCCACATGAAGGGCGGTGCGGTTCGAATGGCCCTGGAAGCTGGAGTTCCCATTCTTCCGGTAACCATTCGGGGAGCAAACCGGGTTTGGCCCACTAGCAGGCGCCTGCCTCGTCCGGGAAAAGTTGAAATTACTTATCACCCAGTTTTTTATGTCAACCAGCGACCAGGAGAAGAGACTCGCTCTTGTGCTCGTCGCGAGACCGAACGGCTGGCCGAGATTATCCGTTCTAGCCTTTAACCAATCCAATTGAGCACTGAGGAAAGCTGGTAACCCAAACTTCTGGTTCGCCCGAACGGAAGCCGACAGCTCGTGCTGCAAGGAACTAATGTCTTCCAAGCACGCGCTTCATCGCGTTGTGAACGAGGCCATTGCTGGCAAGCACCTTCGGCGTGTAGATATCCAGCGGTGCGCCGATGAAATCAGTTACGCGTCCGCCGGCCTCTTCAATGAGAAGTACACCAGCAGCTACGTCCCACGCTTTTAAACCGTCTTCCCAAAAGCCATCGAAACGTCCGCAAGCGATATAGGCGAGATCGAGCGCAGCCGAACCGTCACGCCTGACGGCCTGGGCCTTCATGGTGAAATTGGCGAAGTCGCGTGCAAAGTGTGGCCGCTCGCGTACGTTGTAGGGGAAACCCGTACACAGCATTGCGCCATTGAGATCGTCAACAGTAGAGACGCGCATAGGGCGCTCGTTCAAAGTGGCGCCCTTACCTCGTTCTGCGGCAAACATTTCGTCGCGAGTTGGATCATAAACAACGCCGATCTCGATGGCTCCCGCACGTTCAAGCGCAATCGAAACGCAAAAGCAGGGATAGCCATGAGCGTAGTTAGTTGTCCCATCGAGCGGATCGACGATCCATTTCCAGTCCGTTTTTCCCGCCCCTACCTCAATCCCATCGGTTGCGCCGGATTCCTCAGCTAAAATTGCGTGGCGCGGGTAATGCGATTTGATCCTATCGATGATCAACTTTTCCGAAGCCAGGTCGGCCTCGGTAACAAGATCGATATCTCCTTTGTTGGTCACCTGGAGCGCCCGTCCCAGACGGTCGTCCAGGATGCGGCCGGCATCGCGAGCTGTTTGAATTGCGAAGTTAAGCAATCTAATCTCTCTTCTTACCTTGGTTTTCTAGACTACCCTCACAGGATATATCAGAAGTTCTCGGCTCGCGAATCACACCTGAAGATGGGCCAGAAAGGTTCAATCTCGACCCGCAGGTTGGCAGGCGCACTTTGCCGGAGCTTGAGTGGATCTAAACAAAGTGCTGACGGAAACAACTATACTGTGTGAAGATAAGCAAAACTCGGAATGGAGGCTTAGATCGTGAAAAAACTTTTCAATGTGCTCGCAGTACTTCTATTCGCCACTGTGGCCGGTGTCGTAAACATCCGGGCGCAAAATACAGAAGTTCAAATCGGCGAGGGTAATCTGCCACTAGTAGCAGCGAAACCGTCGGCAAGATCCGCAAACCCGCCGACAACTCAGAATATCGTCAATTCACTGTCAAGCCTGCCTGAAGTTGACACTCTGATCTACATCAACCCGCAGCGCATTCTGAATGAGGTTGTGCCGAAGCTCATGCCGGCGAAAGACGTTGAGAGTATGCGAAAGAGTTTTGAAGATGTTAAGAAAAACGCCGGAGTCGATCCCACTAAGATTGATTACATCGTAATCGCCACTCGCTTCAAAAAGCCGACGGCCGATCTCAACTTCCAGCCGCCGGAATTTATGATTGTAGCAAGCGGGGATTTCAGCGCCGAGTCGCTCATGGTCCTGGCACGCATGGCGTCGCAGGGAAAACTTCGTGACGAGAAGTATGGCACGAAAACCCTCGGGCTAATGACGATTGACCAGATCGTAAAGGAAGCGGAAAAAAATCCGTTCCTCAAAGCTTTCACAGAAGTGGGGTTAGTCACGCTGAACGCTAACACGATCGCCGCCGGTACTCCTTCATACCTGAGAGCGGCCGTCGATGCCGGTGATGGCAAGGAACGCATTAGTGCAGACACCTTGAATTCACTCGTGCGAGACCCGAAACCTCTCATCAGCTTCCTAGGTACGCCATGGCATTCGTTTGCCAAGAGCTTCGGCATGCTTGGCACCGACGCAAATCCGAGAGTGGCCAGTTGCGACTCGAAGATTGGCGATATCTATGTGGCCCTTACAATGGACGCAACTAACTTCATGCTGCGCGGCGTGATGAACGCAGACAATCCCGACACAGCAAAGATCATAAGCAGGTTGTATTCAGGTTTTCTGGGGTATGCAACCAGCTCGATACCGGATGCATCAGCGCAGTCGCTGCTGAAAGGCATTGCAATCAACTCAGAAGGCAACGAAGTGTTGCTTCGCGCCGATTTTCCACAACAAATGGTGATCGACCTCATCCAAAAGCAACTGAAGCCCAAGCAAGTTGAAGTGACAGCGCCAACGCCGCCAGTCAAACCCGTCGTGAAAAGACGAAGAGCAAGACGCCGGGGTTAAGCTAAGTTCAAAAGTGGATCCGATGTCTTCAGCGGTTGCCGTGCTGACGGCGATGATCACACCGGCAGTGCTGATCTCTGCCTGCGGCAGCATGATTCTTTCCACGTCATCACGCCTCGGCCGTGTTGTGGATCGCGTGCGCGCACTGTCAGACAAACTGGAAGAGTTGGCCGAGAAGCGCGGCAATGATACTAGCGAAACTACGGAAAGGCAGGCGATAATCTTTGCGCAGTTGGACAAGTTGACGAGCCGCGCGCGTATTCTGCAACGTTCCATGGTGGCCTTTTACCTCGCTACAGGAATGTTTGTGGCCACCAGCGTGGCAATCGGAGTCGTAGCTATCGCGGGCAATCCACGTTACAACCTGGTGCCTGTGATCGTGGGATTGGTGGGAGCGTGTTTCCTCTTTTACGGCAGCATGCTGTTGATTTTCGAAGCAAGGTTGGCACTAAGCACAATCCACGCGGAGATGGATTTCATCTGGCGTCAAACGACGAGAGTTGCTCCCGCCGATTTGGTTGAACATCACAAACCACATTTTGTACATTTTCGAAGTCGTAAGTAGAGCAGATGAAACGAACACAGCGGCTGTAAGGCTGCATATTTCTGTCGTGAACAAAATTTGAAGATCGCGCACTGCTGAGAAGAAGCCCGACTTAGCCGCAATTCAACATATCTCACTTTTCCGCTTCGCGGGGAGGGGGAGAGGGACGCCGTGCATGAACCCCACCCTTACTCCCTCCCCACTCGTGCGGAGGGAAAAGTGAAAGGCGCCGTCAGAAAGCGCGGTGGTGGGACTGAGAATTGATCAAATACGACACCATCAGCACTGTACTCAGTTGAAATGAAACCAACCTATTTCAAGTTGCTCGAAAGCGGTGAGTTAAGACAGCGAGTCGAAGCGCTCGAAGCTCTGTTGGAACGCTGCACCGTATGCCCACGCGACTGTCTGAATAACCGTTTGAGAAACGAGATAGCCGCCTGCTATTCGGGACGTTTGCCGATCGTCTCTTCCTACACTGCCCACTTCGGCGAAGAACCAGCGCTTGTAGGTACGGGCGGCGCCGGAAATATTTTCTTTGGTAATTGCAATCTGCGTTGCGTCTACTGCCAGAACTATCAGATCTCACAAACTCACAAAGATCAGCTCAAGAATGAAATAACACACGAGCGGCTGGCGGAGATGATGCTGGAGTTGCAGGCAAAGGGTTGCCACAACATCAACTTCGTTTCGCCAACCCACTTCGCGCCTCAGATGGCGCGTAGCGTCTTACTTGCCGCCGAACGGGGGTTGGATCTCCCGATCGTTTACAACACAAATGCTTACGACTCAGTCGAGGTGCTGCGTTTGCTTGAAGGAATCGTTCAGGTTTACCTGCCTGATCTCAAGTATGCCGAAGATGAAGCTGGCTATCTCTACTCCAAAGTAAATGGTTACAAAGAGCATGCGCGTCGCGCAGTCGCTGAGATGTACGCCCAGGTGGGCGATGACCTGGTTTTTGGCGAGGATTGTCTCTTGAAGCGCGGATTGATTATTCGGCTGCTGGTCTTGCCAAATGATATTGGTGGAGTGCGCGAGTCGCTCGAATGGATCCGCGACGAGTTGAGTCCGCGTGTAGCCGTTTCATTGATGGCCCAATACTATCCGACTCATCAGGCCGCTACGAACCAACGCTTCCTTCTGCTTTCGCGACGCATCTCGGAAACAGAATGGCTGCGCGCGCTCACTGCGCTTGAGGAATTAGGGATGGAAGAAGGCTGGATGCAGGAGTTTGACGGCGCTGCCTACTATTATCGTCCCGACTTCAACGATACCTCGACGCCATTCAAAGACATCCGGGATTTCAGCCTTAATACCTAAACACGAAAGCGATCATTGCCTCGCTAAGATTTATTTGGTTTGAGTTGGTGGGTCGTGTGTTCTGTCACGGAGGGGCGACCGGCTATTGGATCGGTGGACCGTGGTCCGCTCACATTTATCTGGGAAACAGCGGAAGGTTGATTGCGGACCGCAGCGGTTGGCGTGTTCGACTCGAGTTCCTTTTGAGATCGCGCTTCTTCTGAGCGATCGACAATCTTCTTACGCGGAACGGTGAATACGAGGCCATTAATTATTATTCCCAGTCCAATAAAGAAAGCGATGAGACCCAGCCCGGTAAACTGCAGCAAATCGTGCGCAGCGAGACTCATCAAAAACAGTAGGATTGTCGCCCCAAGACCGATCGAAGAAATAACTACTCCGGCACGTATGCGCCGTAACCGCTTCTCTTTCGGCGACTCGAGAAATTTTTCAATCTGAGGCAATACATCTTCCGCTACTTTCTTCAGATCATACGACGACTCCATCTCCCGAATCTTATCGGCAAGGGCCTGGCTGATCTGTTCGCGGGCGGAAACAGCTGAAGCCGTAATCGAGTCTGGCCGCTCCAGGCCAATGCGTACAACTCGTAAGTCTGTTCCGCAAGCGCGGCAGTATTGGCTAAGTTGTCGTTCCTCTGAACCGCAGGTGGGACAATACATAGTGCTGGGTTATACGGAGTTCTCGGGAGCGAAGTTCCTCAGTTCCTAATAGGGAATAGTTAAATTGTAAATAGTAGGAACACGGCATTTGGTTTCCACTTTCACTTTGTCATTCACTACTTACCTTCACTATTCACAATTGACGATTCACCATTTACGAGTTTTCAACCTTCACGCCGCGCCAAAATGCAATGCGATTCTTAATCTCAGCCGCGGCGTCTTTCGGCTCGGGGTAATACCACGCCGCGTCCTTATTGGTCTCGCCATTAACAACCAGATTGTAATAGCTGGCCTCGCCTTTCCAGGGACACGTCGTATGATTGCTGCTCGGCTCAAGATACTCTTTGTTGACTGAATCCGGAGGAAAATAGTGATTGCCTTCAACGACAACGGTGTGGTCGCTTTCCGCTACAACTGTATTGTTCCAGGTTGCTTTCATGGTACTAGCGTAAATCGTAAATCGTAAATCGTGAACGGTGAAAAGCGGATTGCTAACCGGAGAGGCGACAACACGCTTTGACCATTTACGAATTATGATTCACGATTCACTATGCTGCTCCTCCGCTAACAGAGGGCAAGATCGTAATCTCACAACTCTCCGGAACAGCGGTGTCGAGCAACTGCTTGCGCCGAACATTCTCGCCATTGACAAAAATGTTGACATGAGGCCTCAGACCTCCCTGTTCGTTCAACACTCGATCGCGCAAGCCAAGATGTTGTCGCCATAAATCATCGAGTGCTTCACTAACGGTGGCAGCCGAAGAATCAAGAACGATCTGGCTCTGTCCCTTCGTAAAGTCGGTTAAAAAACCTGCGACGTTAATCGTGATCATAGAGGGTCTTTCGCCTTCCGGACTGCGGGGCGAACCCTCGCGACCCTGCAAAATTTAAGGAAGAACTCCCTCGGGTACCAGCCAGGGATGGACGTCGATTGCCAATCGTCCCGCCTGGACAGCTGGATCAGTCGCGGCCAGCGCACGTGCCTCCTCAAGCGAAGCAGTTCGGAAAACAAAAATTCCCCTGAGCACGCCGTCATCACCAAAAGGGCCGGCAACAACCAGCTTCTTCATCTGCGCCAACCGGTGGATGTTTGCCAGATGGGCCTTTTGTAGTTCCTCCGTTGCGGGAGTTTTCTCCGGCGTCCACTTCGGGCCACGCGTAAGCAGAACGAGGTAAGCGGTTGTCAGTTTGATTGGTGACGCAGATTTTTTCATTACGTCTTCCGACCACCACGGATGCATCTCAGGAATGAAATGTCCCGCTTTCACCGCCGGATCATTTTCTGCCCAGGCGCGCGCTTCCTCAGCCGACTTTGCTCGCAGGACGTAGATGCCGGCGATTTCCCCCTCGTCGCCAAGTGGTCCGGCGATGATAGCCTTACCCGATTCCAGTAGCGACAAAACATAAGCGATATGGTCTGACCGTAAACCCTCCGTCATCGCGTTTGCCACGGACTTGGGACCGCGCTTAAGCAATGCCATGTGAAACTCGACTAGTTTGAATGCGGGTTGCTGATTCTCTTGAGCTCGCGAACTCATAGGCACTACTGCGAACAAAAGAACGAGCATTGCGATTGCGAGAAATTGTTTCATATGTTTTCTTCCGGTTACGGCTGAGAAGGTAGTGGGTGAAATTTCGCAACCCTTGCGGGCCCTGCAAAAGTTTGCGCGGCGATATTGATAATTAGTGTATTACCGCTGTCTTCACGCAAACGACTGCCGGCAAACTCTCGAGAATCGCGCTCCAGGAATCGCCGCCATCATTTGATCCAAACAATTTTCCACTTCGCGTGCCGAAGTAGATGCCGGATGGCTTTAGGCCGTCAGCGGAAAGGCCATCCCGCAGCACTGTTTCCAACGCATGCTTCTGCGGTAGCCCATTCTCTATCGCGACCCATGACTTGCCCTCGTCGCGCGTGCGATAGATGCGCAACTTCCCTTCCGGCGTGCAGCGAAACTCGTCTGACTCCAGCGGGATGATATAAACGCTGGCGTCATTCGGATCTACTTCCATTGCAAAACCAAAATCTGACGGCACGCCATTAGCGATATCAGTCCACGAGTCACCACCGTCGTCGCTCTTGTATAAACCCCAGTGATTCTGCAAAAACATTTTCCGCGGATTGAAAGGATGACTCACTATCTTGTGCACACACTGACCAAACTCAGGATAGCGATGCTCGGGCGGGAGAAACTGCGCACGCACACCTATATTGCGCGGCTGCCAGTTTTCTCCTCCATCATCAGTACGATAAACACCCCCCGTCGAGATTGCGACAAACAAACGCTTCTTGTCTGAAGGGTCAGGCAGGATTGTGTGCAAACAAAGACCGCCGCCGCCCGGCGTCCATTGCGCCCGGTGCGGATGATCGTACAGGCCCTTAACCAGCGACCAGGTCTGGCCGGCGTCGGTAGATTTAAACAGCGCCGCCGGCTCAACCCCGCAATATAGCGTGTCCGGTTCATGGCCCATCGCGATCTGCCAGATCTGTTTCACTGATGCGTCGGTGCCTTCGGGAAACTTTACGCCGTACGTTTCTGGCTCTGTCCACGTTTTCCCAAAATCGTCAGAGGAACTCAAGTACGACCCCCAGTAGGAACTGTTGACTGCCGCCCAAAGACGTTGGCGACCGTTGCGTTCGTCGTATGCAAGAGCGTAAATCGCTCGACCAGGAAAATATGGTCCACCAACTTCCCACTCCTGGCGGTTTTCGTCCGAGCGAAGCACAAATGCACCCTTCATCGTGCCGGCGAGTATCAGCAAATCACCGGAATTGGCCTTGACGTGTTGTGGTTCAGGCATAGGGGAACTCCGAGGCTAAATTCGCTAAATATACCTGCATTATTCTGCATTATAAAGAACCATTGGGTTAGCGCAAACCCAAAGTCCCGAACCTTCAGATGGCCCGCCATCGCAGGCCTGACTGACGAGACCATCCTCCAACCCAAGAATTAACACTCGATTAGCAATATATAAAAAGCATTCAGAAAACTGTGGAGCACTGAAGGGCAGCGGCGGGCGATAACCCCGGGATGCAATTCTCCAGGTCTGTCCCTTTCATGTTTCCTTTTCGTCCGTCATTTCGTCTGTCTGGCATGGCTATCGAGATTACATCTGTACCCGAACAGCGTAAATCTTTCTCACTTGGGAAGGTCGCGCGAGCTATTCAACTCTTCATCCATGAAACAGCCTCCGGTAAACGGGGGCTTTTCTTTCGTTCTGTCTGCGGCCTGCTAGCAATAGTGCTGGTGGCTGGCGGCGACTCTTTGCTCCGGTCGTACAAGTATTACTCAAGAATGATCGATGCCCGCCTGGCAAGTGGTTACCTGACGAGTCGACCCGGCCTTTATGCTGCACCCCGCTTAATTCAACCGGGCCAAAAGCTAACACGCGCAAATTTAATCAACGAACTGCGGCGCGCCGGCTACGTGGAGTCGGAAGGCAGCAACGTGTGGAATGGAAGCTTTAGCGAAGCTGAGGCAGCAATTGAAATTCGACCTCAACATACAAATAGGAGTAAGCCTTCAACCGTTCGAGTAATCTTCGATGGTGATAACAAAATTTCAGAGTTAACAGGAGACGATGGCCCTCTCGACTCATTCACTCTCGAACCCGAAGTTCTTTCAAACGATCCTTTTTCCAAGGCCGGGAAGCGTGAAACCCTTGGGTATTCCGAAATCCCGCCCGTTCTTGTTCACGCCATACTTTCGATAGAAGACCACCGATTCTTCCAACATTCTGGTTTAGATCTATTTGGAATTGCGCGTGCGCTGCTGCGCAATGCAGGCGACGATCGCCTGGGCCAGGGCGGCTCAACCATTACTCAGCAGCTTGTAAAGAATACCTACCTTTCTCCGGAACGAACCTTTCAGCGCAAGTATGCGGAAGCAATGCTGGCGTATGCCCTCGAGCGCCGACTTTCAAAACCGGACATTTTTGCACTTTACTGCAATGAGATTTACCTGGGACAGCGCGGCGGAGTTGTTGCCCGCGGTGTGAAGGAAGGGGCACGCATTTACTTTGGTAAAGAACTGAAGGATATTTCGCTGGCGGAAGCTGCAACCATCGCCGGAATGATTCAGGGTCCGGCGCGCTACTCCCCAATGCGACATCCGGAAGCCACGCAAGCGCGCAGAAACACCGTGCTGGATGCAATGGTGCGTGACGGATGGATCGGCGCTGAGGAAGCCGCAGTGGTAGCGAAAGACCCGGTGGCCATATCTCCGGTCTCGAATTCAGATGATTCACTGGCACCGTATTTCGTCGATTATGTCAATCGAAAATCAGACGCGGAATTTGATGCCTCGCCTGCCAGCCAAAGAATCTACACAACCATCGACCTCGATCTGCAACAAATTGCCGAGGCGGCGCTCAAGCGACACTTAAATCGCCTGGACGCTGTCTATAAAAACGGATCTGCACGCCCTCAGGCTGCACTTGTCGCGCTCGATCCCAGAACGGGCAACGTGCTGGCGATGGTTGGGGGTCGGGACTACGGCGAGTCACAACTGAACCGAGCCACGGACGCGCGTCGACAGCCAGGTTCAACTTTCAAGCCGTTTGTCTATGCTGCCGCTCTTGAAGATGGGATGTCGCCTGTCCAGATGTTTTCGGATACTCCACGCGAATTCGTCTACGATCGCAACAAGGTTTATCGCCCCGCAAACTTTGGTGGCGGCTATTCGATGCGCGACGTAACAATGCGCACCGGGCTGGTGAAATCGCTCAATGTCGTAACGGTTGACGTTGCATTGCAAACGGGCCTGGCGCGCATCGCTCATCTCGCTGAACAGTTTGGTTTGCCAAGGCCCGAACGTTATCCGTCTTTGGCTTTGGGTACAAAAGAAGTGACACCGCTCGAGCTCGCGGCAGCTTATGCGGCTTTCGTGAATGGCGGCCACCGCGTTGAGCCCAGGGTGATTGCAAGTGTCGGAGAGCCGCCTGCTACACACTTTACCAACGCCGCCAACGCCAATATGCAGGTCATAAGTCCGACAACTGCTTACATGATCACAAACATGCTTGCGGCGGTTGTGGACCATGGAACGGCCCGCGCCGCGCGTGGCCTTGTAAAGGGCACAGCCATTGCCGGCAAGACTGGCACCTCTCGCGACGGTTGGTTTGTCGGCTACACGCCTAATCTGGTTTGTGCTGTCTGGATTGGATTCGATGATAACCAGCAACTGGGTCTCACGGGCGCGGAGGCGGCCTTACCTGCGTGGGTTGATTTCATGAAAGCGGCTATAGAAGAAAAACCTGTTTTGGGAGGGAGAAACTTTGAATGCCCGGAAGGAATAGAGTTTGTAGAGATCGACCCCGACACAGGCGCGCTGGCAACTCTCTCCTGTCCCCACCGCGAGTTGATTGCAGTTACTGAAAGACTTGCGCCTAATCTGGAATGCTTGTTACACGCGAATCTGCCTGACTCGATTGGTGTAGGAACTGATGAGGTGGCTGAGCGTGAGGGCACAAACGAAGCTGTTCTGACCCAACATTCGAGATCTTCCAGATTACCCGATCGCTCCTTTGAAGGAGAAAGTTCAGCTCCGCCGGCACTAACTCGCATCGATGTGGATGCGCGAGGAAAACGAACTCTGGTGAATGCAATGAGGTAGTAGCAGCTTTCGCCCTCTCATCGGCCAAAACGCGACAAATATCTGGAGTGATCTATACGGCAGCTTCTCGGATAATGCTTCCGGCTTCGCCGCCTGATGTGCGGAAGGTCTCTGACCTTCCGGCAGCGCCCTCCAAAGATAATGGGCTACGCCCTCTGCCACTGAATTCGATCACGATCCATACCAGCGTCCTACTGATGAACAATTCCTTGCATCTTTCGGAGCCGGACATTTGTCTTTTCTCACTTTGCCCAGGTGACGTTATCACTTATGAATTGGATTCAGGGCCCTGCCCTCCGATGTGCGGAAGGTCTTTGACCTTCGTTGGCGGTTCAGTCCAAAGTCCGCTCCAGCATCACTTGAGCGATCGCGTGCTCGCTGGTGTGCGACAGCGAGAGATGCGCTACGGTCGCGCCTGACGAGTTAAAAAGTTCCATCACCTTGCCCTGGAGAATCAGGTAAGGCGCCCCGGAATCGCGCGCGGCGATTTCAACATCCTGCCAGCCGATCCCACCCCGCCATCCGGTTTCTAGTGCTTTGAGGAGCGCTTCTTTTGCCGCAAAGCGCGCGGCATAATGCTGCGCGGCGACGGCGCCTCGGCTGTCGCAATATGTGCACTCAGCCGCAGTAAACACACGCTCGCGAAAACGCGGGGTGCGCAACATCACTTCGCGAATTCGCGCAACTTCGATAATGTCTATGCCAATGGAGACTATCACAATCGAAACGGAACTAGCCGGTGCCGGGTTTTACTGGCGCGAACATGATGGCGTGCGTGCTCTCGTCTGTGCGCCACTGGAAGAAGCTGGCTTCGCCAATGCTTTCTCAACGCGTGTTGGCGGCACGAGTCCGATGCCTGAGAAAGCGCTCAATCTTGCTGGCTTCAACGAAGACACAGCGGAAAACATTCTGGAGAATCGTCGCCGCTTTCTCAAGCTTTTCTCGGCCGACTGGGCCCTCGCAGGCTGTTGGCAGGTCCATGGGGCAGATGTTCGAGTCGTTAGGGACGCTGTGGATGCGAAACCTGCGAAGGATGCGCGAGGAGATACTGTTTACTGTGATGCGATTGTCAGCAATGCACGCGGCGTTTTGGCCGGCGTAAAGACGGCTGACTGCGTTCCCATTTTGATCGGCGACCCGACGACCGGCGCGTTCGCCGCCGTACACGCCGGGTGGCGCGGCACGTTGGCGGAGGTCGCCGCCAAGGCGTTGGAGCGCATGGCTGGAGAATACAAAACAACGCCGCACGATGTCCGCGTGGCGATAGGTCCCGCTGCGGGACCTTGTTGTTACGAAGTTGGCTCCGAAGTTATCGACGCTTTCACCCAAAGTTTCGCGGCTTCGGATCAACTCTTCAAGGAAACGTGCGAAAATCATGCTTGCATCGATCTTTTACAGGCGAATCGAAGCCAGTTGGTTTTAGCGGGCGTCGATCCTGCCAGGATTAATACAGCCCCCTTCTGCACAATGTGTCGCACAGATCTATTTTTCTCTTATCGACGGGAGAAAAATCTCCATGGGAAGGTGGGACGGCTGTTGTCGGTGATCGGCCTTCGAGAAGTTTAGAGTTAAACCTTTAAGTTGTCGCTTTGCCCAGTTCGCAAGCTAAAGCTTGAACTTTGAACTGTTTGAATCAGTCGACTTTCAGCCACAAACTTACTTCGCGTGTCTGGGGCGGAAAGCAAAGATCATCGTTGCAGCTCTGATACCTTAACCGTGCCTTTAGCTCGCCGGAGTTTGCAGCAAAATTAGCGGGAACAGTTACGGTGAAACGTATTGTGGTGCGGCCCTCGAAAACCGACACTTTGTTTTTTGAAAATCTCAGAGAGCGCAAGACCGGGCGAGGATAAAGTATCGGGCCCACTCTCAGGCCTTTTGGGGCCTCAATCCGGAGTTGCGTGGCAATAAGGAACTTTTCCAGGGGGTGATTGGAGTTGACGTGATATCCGGAAGGGATATCCATCGCGATTGTTCCTTGCACCGTCCGCCGGCGTGGCGTCTTACTTGGCAAAATAGAACTGTTGACGCCTATCGTCGGCGCTGACTGTGGGTCCGAATAGTAGCTGCCCGGAGCAATTAGGAAGGCTGTTAGTAGTAGCACTCTGATTGCTGGATTGATGAAACGTGAAAACTTCAAGGGTTATTTTACCTACACCACTATTGATTGATTGGTAATTAAGTGTTTGCTTGTGATGCTTTGTTTGCTTGAATTGTATTAGTTTCACGCCGAGCGGCAAGTTGCCCGCAGGCCGCAAAGATATCCCTGCCTCGGGGTCTGCGGACGAAAGTACGAATGCCTTTCGACTCGAGAATGGATCTGAAGCACTCAACTCGTGTCTTCGGCGACGGCTGATATGGTAGGGGGTCCGCCGGGTTATGCGGAATCAGATTTACCCTCGCGTGCAGATCGTGCCGATTGAGTAGATTTGCGAGTTGTCGCGCCTGCTCGTCAGAATCGTTAATTCCATCGAGCATCACATACTCAAAGGTGAATCGCTCGCCCGCTTTTAGCGTCTGCTCAAACTCCCTGCAAACATCCAGCAGTTCCTCTAGTGGCCATTTTTTGTTGATGGGCATCAGCTCATCGCGCATTTCGTTTGTGGGGGCACCGAGGGAAATCGCCAAATTCGGGCGCTGCGGAATGGCGGCAAGGTCGCGAATGCGCGGGACGACTCCGGCGGTCGAAACCGTAACCCGGTGAGGAACGATATACAAGCCTTGCTGATCAGCCATGATGCCCAGCGCTTTCATCAGGGAATCGAAATTGAGAAATGGTTCACCCGCTCCCATGCCGACGAGATTTGTGCCCCGCGGGGGCTTTTTGCCAACGCCGTATGCGTCATTGAGAGCGATAATTATCTGCTCGACGATCTCTCCCGGCGTGAGCGAGCGAAGCAAGCCCAATTGAGCCGTAAGGCAAAAAGTGCACTGGAGGGGACAGCCCGATTGCGAGGAGAAACAAATCGTCTCCCGACGTTCTTCAGGAATAAAAACTGTTTCGACCGGAAGATTGTCGTGGGTCTTCATTAGGAAGCGCCGTGTTCCATCTTCCGAGACGTAACGCGATTCGACAGTTAGCGTGGACGCAGTTGCAGTTTCATTCAAACGTTCGCGCAACGCCTTTGGCAGATCACTCATTTCGTCGAGACTTTGCTGGCGGCGACAGTGCAATGCAGCAAAGATTTGCCGCGCGCGATAGGCGGGCTGGCCAGCCTGTTCCATAAACGCTACTAGCTCGGCCAGGGTTAACCCCGTGAGATTAATGCGATTGTACATTTCCTAATCATTCTAGCATTCGAGAACGCCCGTCAGAACCGCCCACGGTAGTGGGTGGGTCACCACTAGACCGACCTTGATACCTCACGATGTACTGACATTCTCTGAGGCGTTATTTAAGGACAACCTGTTCCAACTAAAGTTCAGCTATAATTGCAACACTAAACCATGTCGTCGGTTGCAAATGTCGAGAGGAAGATCAGGCGCGTTGAAGGCTTCGGTGTGCGCATACTGCATCTGAGCGGAGCGGACGTTCGTGGGGATCGAGCCGGACTGCCGCAGTATAGCTATCACCGAGCTGCGGAAAATGACATTACGGTGGAGACTTGGAAGCAGACCAGGTTTCGACCGTCGTACCCGGGATTTGAAGTGGATGTTGTGGATGTCCGTCGAAATTCAATTCAGGGAAATACGAAGCTGGATACAGTGAGAGCAAGCTACGGAAAGCGGTGAATGGCAAACAGTGAATAGTAATAGGAATGAAATCCCGGAGAACCCCAGGTTCTTCTATTCACCATTTACTCTTCACTATTGGACGTCTTACTGCACAACAGTGAATTTCGCTGACGGCGAGAGGGCCTGCCCCGAAACGCGATCTCGAATGCGTATGATTAACTCGTACTCGCCCGGAGTTAAAGCGCGCGTATCGATTAGCCGAACCAGGGTCAGACGTTGACCTGAATCGCTCATGCCACGCCAATCTTCCGCTTGTTTACCAAGCTCCTTGCCATCTTTGGATAGTGCATACTCAACATCGACCGAAGGTCGCAACGTAGTTTGATCAACTCCGGCGTTGTAAACCTGGAGGTAAACGCCGACTGGTTGCCCACGTCGATATATTCCGGACACATTCGGAATCACTTTGGTCTGTCCAATGACAAATTGTCCGACAGCCGGCTGATCGACCAGGCTCTCCAATTTCGCCGCGAGCACGAGGGTAGATGTTGAAAGCTTCTGCGGATCGTACTTAGGAACCGTAAAGCCCTGATGCTTCACACCGGTGGCTCCCGATGCCACGTCGCGGACAATAACATCAACTTTATAAGTGCCCGGGGCGAGAGCTACTGCCTTCTGATAAGCCGACTTGCGGTCTTTTGCATCAGTCAGTTCCGCGGTTGTTGCGGTCGTAATCACAGGGTCTTCAAAAACGCCGGCACGACGTCCCGCTACTGAGGTGATTCTTCCAAAAATATTGATCCGAGCCTGCTGTAATCCACCGCTATCCTGAAACACCAGATCCTTGTTGTCAGTTTGAATCGTGAAAGCAGTAATAACGCGCTCGTCTGACTGGCGGAAGAAGTCAACGCGAATATCGAAGTTCAGGGGATTCTCTTCGATCACCCCAGTGTTAACCGCCGTGGCGAGATCGTTAAACTTCACCTGTGGTGGACGACTTAGGTCGGCCAGCAATTGGAGCCGGGAGAAGGGACTGTCTTGTTCACGCTGGTAGTTTTGCGACCCGACACCGCTAAGTCCGGCGATTCGATCTCCTTTGTTAGACAGTCCCAGTTGTTCTGACAGAGTTAAACCTGCCCCGGGAACATTCAACATCGCGTCTTTCTCGTTCGGGTTGCGAGCAATGCGATACTCGCCGCTGCCCGTGGGATCGACAAACTCAATTTCGACGCCCGAGCCTACTCCCGGAAGATAACGATAGAACCAGGTTTCAAACGGATAAGTTGACGTGTTACCGCCGCCTTCGTAGGAGGGGCGGTCGTAACTGCCCCCCATCGGATGAGTTTCGCGTTCATCAGGCTTGCCATACATTATCCAGATTCGTCCACGATCGGATTTCCAACCGGGTATGCCAGAGGCGAAGTGTTCATTGGCATAGGCGATGCGCTCGTAGTACTCCTCTTTGAATTCGTTTTCATCAGTATCGGGGTCCGGATCGCGCCTGCGCCAGAATTCTTCAATAAATTTTTCCCGTTCGTCATCGGTCTGTAGTTTCTTGAAAACCTTGCGCTCTTCGTCCGTAATGACGTAAGTGACATCTTTCTCCAACCAGTCTTTGTAAGCCCTCTTTAGCTCGGGCTTCACATTGCGAGGCTTTTCCATAGGATCCTGCTCCGTCTGCCTGGGATCCTGCCCAAAGCCAGACAGGCTCGCCGCAGTTAGAACAAGAGGGAAAATGCCTAGTCGAAGAACGGCTTTCTGGAAAGACATAATTAAACTCCTGCTAATACTCCTGCTAATATTGTATGACCCAAAAGAGAATACGACAGTGGGCCGGGGCGCGATGCGGAACAAAGATTCTAAAGTCTCGCCGCGAACACAGTCAAGATGCCCAAAATGCCACCTTTCGTTGCCTTTTAGGCGCGAGTCGGGCGCTGGAACCTTTTCAGACCTTCGCTTAACAGGCAATTGTCCGTCCGATCTAAACTGGGGTTCTGGGACGGCTAAATATCCAGGCTACGAAGATCGATACTATGTATAAAACAATCATCGGCGCCGCAAACAACAGCATATTAGGAATATCGTTCGTCGGCGAGAGAACAGCAGCTGCAATTAGAATAACTATTAGGGCGGTTTTCCAAATCCGCACCATAAACTTCGCCGTGACAAGCCCGATCCGAGCCAGCACATAAGTTATCGCCGGCAGTTGAAAAACCACCCCCATGCCCAACATCACCAGGATGATGAAATCAAAGTAGTCGTCCGCTTTTAACAACAGCCTGAAGTCCTGTCCCAACCCGAGCAGATATCTTGCGGCGGGCGGAAAAATTATCTTGTAGGCGAACATCGCGCCCAGCACAAACGAGATCGAGGAGAGGGCGATGAACGGCGTAACGTAAGCGCGCTCGTGGGGATATAACCCGGGCGAGACGAAAGCCCAGATTTGCCACAGCAAAAATGGCACTGACACGCAGAACGCCGCATACAGCGACACCTTTACATAAAGCGCAAACGGTTCCATTGCGCTCGTGACGATTAACTTGTCTGTGATACCGGAATATTCCTGCGGCAGCGCTTTGAAATCGACAGGAAGTCGTACGCCTTTGGGGATTATGGTGTTGCCGGCATACAGCGGTTCATCCGTGAAAAGTCCCAGTTGTGCTTGAGCATCCTTTGCAGCCCTGGCCATCACCGAAGCGCCGACAGGAATCACGCTAGCGCCAAGTTTTGTTTCTTCAGCAAAAATGTAGCGTCCGGTATCGTTTTCCTGAAGTGAGTTCAGTGGCAGAATTTTTTCGTTACCTGTCAATCCTTGAATCGGCACCTGGCGTCTTTGCGCCTCGGCGAGTGCGCGCTCTACTGGAACAGCAAGAAAGTTGTAAATGCGATCGGAAAAAAACCATGCCACGGTGGCTGCCAGGAATACAAACACGATTGACCGAATCAGACGGCTTCTTAGTTCATCCAGATGTTCCAGGAAAGACATCTGACCGCCGAGTTGTTCTTCCCTGTCCTTCCCTGTGCCGAGTGCTCTTAGAAACGTTGACATTATTCTTGTGTTGTTTTCACTAACCTCATAACCAATCGCGCTTGCGCGATGGTTGAGTCTGATCAGTTACCATTTCTGAAGCAGCGCCGTCGGAAGGCAAATCAGTCTGGTTTGAGGAATGAAGTTCATCTGATCTAATAGGTGCGCGAGGTATTGCTCGGTCTGGAGCTACGGCTCCAATGGATGGCGGTTGTGGTGGTTGACCTATTGTCTCGTCTTCCAGTATCGAGTTTTCCTTAGGCAGGATCGCATGGTCATCGGCGGTCCCCACGACGTTGAATTCTTCGAGACTCACCTCTCGGTTCCATGTAGCTTTGAAGTCTTCTGAAGCGCGGCGAAACTCCGCAAGATTTTTGCCCAACTGGCGGCTGATTTGTGGCAGCTTGCGCGGGCCGAAAAATATCAGCGCCATCACTAATATGAAAAGTAGCTCGGTACTGCCAAGCGACTCGAGAATCAGTAAAACCACTTTCTGCAAACACCTTTCTGTTCATCCGTCGCGCACTGCTTGTTCCCGAATTACGATTGTAACCCGTGGTCTCACAAAGCAGAAGTTACTATTACCGCAGATGTAACATCGCCAGACAATCGTTTGCCGGCTCTTTCCGGACTTTATTCCTTGACACGTGCTTGGCGTGTCACGCAACCTTTCGACTGGAAACGGCAAGCCTGAAGTGCGTGAGAAAAATTCCTGAGCGCTCGTCAGAAGGGTTCAAAATCGTGGCAGCTTCAGTCGAAAAGGACGCGGTAGCAACGTCGCCCGCCTCCACTGCTGGCTCACTCCAGAGCTTGGCCGAGGTGGCGGAGAAGGTCGCGTCCACAACAAAGAAGCTTGAGAAGAGTGCCCACTTGGGAAATTATCTCAAAGAGCTTGGCGACGCAGACCTGGGGCGCGCCGCTCGTTATTTTGCAGGCCACCAATTCGCTTCAAATGATGCGCGAACCACCAACGTCGGCGGCAGCATCATCACCACAGCTTTGAGTGAAGCTACTGGTCTTAGTATTGATGATCTTCAGCCTCTGTATGTGCGCCTCGGAGATGCCGGTGAAGCAGCATATGAAGCCGTTAAGGAAGCGAAGCGATTCCAACAGCCGGCAATAAGCCTTGCCGAGACAGAGTCAATCATTACTCGCTTAAGTGAAACTCGCGGCATCAAGAATAAAGTCAGTTTGTTAGTTGCAATGTTGAGTAATGCCACGCCACTCGAGGCGAAATACCTTATTAAGCTGCTCGCTGGAGACCTCAGAATTGGCCTGAGAGAAAGCCTGGTCGAAGATGCGATCGCGCGCGCTTTCGATCAACCTCTAACTCGCGTGGCGCAAGTAAATATGCTTCTCGGCGACGTTGGTGAAACAGCCGTACGCGCGCGCGCAAACGACTTACAAGACGTCAGCATGCGTCTGTTTCACCCCATCAAGTTCATGCTGGCCACTCCCGCGGCTGATCTCGCAGATATCGCGCGGACTATGCCCGACGAGTTTTTCGTCGAAGACAAGTTTGACGGAATTCGCGCGCAGGCACACACCAGGGACGGGCGAGTGGCAATTTATTCGCGCACGATGGACGAGATTACACATCGATTCCCTGAGCTAATTTTACCGCTCAAGGGCCTCGCGATGGATGCCGTGATCGATGGCGAAATTGTGCCCGCCCGTGCGGAGCAAATCCTGCCTTTCAGCGAGTTGCAAAAGCGTTTAGGCAGAAAAACAATTGGCGAGGACTTGTTGATTGAGGTTCCGGTGATTTTTGTAGCCTACGATCTCCTATACGCAGGCGGGCGTGTGTTGACCGACGAATCTCTCGAAGAGCGCCGCAAGATTTTGGAAGAGATGATCCCACCGGAGAGCACGATTCGAATATCTCTCGCCAAACGACTCAATGAAGTTGCTGCTCTCGATGACGAATTCAAGCATGCGCGTGCTCGGGGAAACGAAGGCTTAATGATCAAAAGTCCGGCTTCGTTCTATAAACCGGGAAGGCGGGGGCGCGAGTGGCTGAAGCTAAAGCGGACAATTGCGACTCTCGATGTGGTCGTTACTGCCGTCGAGGTGGGGCATGGCAAGCGTAGGAACCTTCTTTCGGACTATACATTTGCCATTCGCCGGTCCGAAGAAAATGACGAGCTATTAAACATTGGTAAGGCCTATTCAGGCCTAACGGACGCCGAGCTAACGGAAATGACGGATTGGTTCACTCGGCACACAATCCGCGAATTTGCGCACGGAAGAGTTCGCCTGGTCGAACCCAGGATAGTCATTGAGGTGACTTTTGATCGCGTTCAGGAATCTAAAAGGCACAAGAGCGGCTATGCCCTGCGCTTCCCCAGAATTCTTCGTTTGCGGCCAGATAAGACGGCCAAGGAAATCGACACTCTGGAGACAGTTCAAAAGCTTGTAGCCGCTAACGCGAACTAAGTTTATCGAATTCAGCCAACTTCGGCCCGACAAACCCGGATCCAGCGGAGCCAATGCGAGGCCCGTTTCTAAGGGGTCGGTTCAATTGGTCTTGCCTTCCCGTGCGGTATGAAGGTAGCATGCGCCCTGACAAGGGCCCCCTTGCGGGGCATAGAACGTTACGACCCGGCAAGCCGCACACTAACTTGGGCAGCGCGTGATTGTTCACGGGAACTTGAAATCTTAATTTGTTGGGCGCAGGCTTTTGTGCCTCAGAAGATCGACGCCAAAGCTAACAGGATATCCGCCAATCCTGGGGAACCCATATCGCCAGGCGCGGTTGACGCGATAGCTGGACTGCTGATATCGCCAAGCGCCGAGGATGTGGTATCTGGTGTTCCGCTATCGGCAGTGCAGGGCGAGCCCGGGCTGCTAATCTCGCCGGCATAAGCTGGAACACTAAGGGCCAACGCGAGAATTGCTGCTGTGCAGATCGCTTTCAGGGTTTTCATTGTTTCTCTCCTAATTTAGTTTTTTCGGGTTGGTAAAAGGCAGTTGATCACGAAGTTTGGGAGCCAACTGCAAGGTCTTTAACGAGGCGCATAATAGCCGCCTGCCTACCCTCTTGCAAGGTTTCTTGCAGATTAATAAAGAGGTGACCTTACATGAGAATAGATTCCCTGGTTTCACAACAACAGAACAGTACGAGCTCGAACCTCAACGAACGAGTGCAACTATATTGCGCGCGTGCAAAAGAGCTTGAGGATGCCGGCGAATTTGAACATGCGCGCGGGGCGCTCAGCGAATTCTGGCAGCGTATAGGCGAGCGTCCGCGGGTCGATGGCCTAAGTGACGTGGCGCGAGCTGAAGTGCTTTTGCGGGCCGGTGCTCTATCCGGATGGATCGGCAGCGCCAGGCAGATAACGGGCGCTCAGGAGATCGCGAAGGATCTGATCTCAGAAGCGGCTCGAATCTTTGAAGAATCCGGTCTTGGTGAACGTGTTGCCGAAGCTCGTGTTGATTTAGCTATTTGTTACTGGCGCGAAGGTGCGTTTGATGAAGCACGCGTAAGTCTGAATGACGCCCTGATGCAGCTTGGCGACATTGAAAGCGAGCAACGGCTGCGCGCTTATCTAAATAGGGCCATCGTTGAAAAAGTCTCCAAACAATATGAAGAGGCTCTTAAAACTCATCGCGAAGCTGCACCGCTATTTGAAGCCAGTAGCAATAACACTCTTAAAGGAAAATTCCATAATGAGTATGCCACCGTTCTCAAAAACGTCGGTCTCGCGAGCAACAGAGAAGACTACATAGACCAGGCGCTTCTGGAATATTCGGCCGCAAGCTTTCATGCCGAGCAGGCAGGGAATAAGCGCTTCCTCGCCCTGGTTGAGAACAACGTCGGTTACCTGTTCCTTCAGTTAGGCCGGTTCCGCGAAGCTCAGGAACATCTGGATATTGCGCGTACGCTTTTCACGTCTTTGAAGGACAAGGGGATGGTAGCGCAGGTGGATGATTCGCGTGCCCGCGTCTTTATCGCCCTGGGTCAATTCAGAAAGGCAGAGTCACTCGCGCGCTCCTCCGTACGGACACTAGAAGAGGGCGATGAACTCTCGCTGCTTGCGGAAGCGCTGACCACCCACGGAACGGCAATCGCGCGTTTGGGTAACTTTTCCAAAGCTCGCGCTACACTGGAAAAAGCTATCCGGACAGCCCACAACGCCGGCGACCCCGAAAGTGGAGGGGCCGCGGCGCTTGCCATGGCGGAGGAACTAGCAAAGCATCTCCCGTTTAGCGAACTGCTTGCCTACTATCGGTTGGCGGAATCGGAATTGGAAAACTCTCAGCATCCCGGAATTCGGAATCGGATGGGCAAGTGTGCTCGGCTTCTGCTCGCATCCCCATCACTTGGCCTTCGGGACAGCGGCCTGGGCACCTCGCAATCGAATGCAAACGGATCGAGTCATTCGCAAGTGGCTGCCCAGTTTCCGAGCGCGCCCAGTTTCTCGATGGACACTTCTCTGGAAGAACAGGTGCTTCTTTTTGAGGGCGACTTAATTAGGCGGGCGCTCGAGAGTTCTGATGGAAGCGTTACACGCGCCGCTCGCATCCTCGGCATTAGTCACCAGGGGCTTGCTTTTATTCTCAACGGCCGGCAAAAGAATTTGCTGCCTGCGCGGAAGCCTGTAAAGCGCCGCAGGCGAAGTATTATTCGCCGTCATTAAGAGCTGCACCAATCAGCCCACATAGCCAGCTCCTGCACGCTTCATTCCCCCCCGCTCGCACAGTCAAGGGCAACGTCGCTGCTCTGTTTGTGCTCTAAACGTAACTTCAAATATCATTCAGTCTTCAATCGTTGCCAACACTATCCATGAATACTGTCAAGACTCTTTTAATAGGCCTACTCTTGTTTATTCTCGCTAACCCAGCACCCGCTCAGAGTCCCCGTAGAAGGGCGGCAAGCCGGCCAGCTACGGCAAAGCCCGCTGCCACTACACCTGCTCAACCTACTCCAGCCCCTTCGCCGGTCGCGCCGCCGATGGCGCCCATTCTGTTGGCTACAGTCAACGGGCAAAATATTACCACTGCGGATATTGATCCAAAGGTGCGGCAGGAAGTAGAAGCTCTGGAGGGAAGAATTGCCGAAGCCCGCCGGCAGATCGTGGAATTACAAATCAACACTTTGTTGCTCGAGAGCGAAGCCAGCAAGCGTAAGTTAACTTCACAACAGCTTTACGACATTGAAGTTGCAAAAAAAATCACTGAACCCCCGCCCGCTGAAATTAACAAGTTCATCGAGGACCATCGCGAGCAGATCGACGAAACTGATCCTGTTGCTATGCGTCAGCAGGTGGTGACTTATTTGCGTGGCGAGCGCGAAGCGAAGTTATCGGAAGAACTTGTCAAACGTCTGCGCGCTTCGAATGCTGTTGTGATGGGCGCCAATCAAAACACTTCTGCGCTTGCACCCTCCGCCGTGGTAGCTACAGTCGCAGGACGTCCCATAACCGCAGGAACGGTAAATGAGAGGCTCAAGCCGATCGTTTACAAGCTTCGGCTTAACACCTATCTCACCGAACAGCCCGCGCTGGACCTGACAATCAATGATCTCCTTTTGCTGGCGGAGGCAAACCTTCGCAATGTTCCTCCGGAAGAGATTGTGCGGAAGGAAATAAGCGAAAAGATACACCAGCCTAATGAGGCTGAAATCGCAAAATTCTATTCTGAAAATAAGAGCCTCATGTCAGGTGAAGTAAACGCAATTCGTAGCCAGATTGCCATTTACTTGCAGGAGCAGGATCGAGAGCGGTTGGAGCGCGCGCTATCCGACAGGCTTCGAAAAGGGGCCGATATCCAATTGATGATCTCTGAACCTGAGCCGCCGCTGCAGTCGATAAGTGTTGATGACGACCCAGCGCTTGGTGAGGCGACCGCGCCGGTTACAATCGTGGAGTTTACCGATTTTCAGTGCCCCGCCTGCGCAGCAATGCAGCCTGTCATTGACGAAGTGATGAAATCCTATGGCAACAAAGTCAGATTAGTGGTGCGGGATTTTCCTCTCCAGCAGCATACCAACGCCCGCAAAGCCGCTGAGGCGGCAAACGCGGCTTATGCACAGGGCAAGTTTTTTAAATACACGGCGTTGCTCTTCAAGCGACAAAACGCACTCGACGTTCCGTCACTTAAGAAGTATGCGAGCGAGATTGGTTTAGATCGCGCGCTCTTCGACGCTGCGCTTGATAGCGGGAAATACGCGGCTGAGGTGAAGCATGACATCGACGACGGGCAGATGTATGGCGTCGAAAGTACGCCTACCATCTTCGTCAACGGAATAACGCTCCGAGCTTTGAGCGCTGAGGCGTTGCGAGCGGCCATTGACCGAGGACTCGCCGCCTCCAATTCATCTCCTAAAGTTTCCGCTAAATAGAACGATCTTCAGTTAGCCTTTTTCTTATCAAACAGATTACAAGCCTGGTAGGCGCCGGTAGGATCCACTGCGGTGCGACCTTCCTCGATGTGTTTGATAATTCCTTCCTTATCGATTACGAAGGTGGCGCGCGCCGAGTAGCCGGATTTCTCGTCGAGCAATCCATAGTTTTTTACGACGTTGCGTTTCCAGTCACTAAGCAGCGGAAACGTAACACCGATGTCCTGCGCAAATCTGCGGTTTGCCGCAAAGCTGTCCATACTGATTCCTAACACCTGCGTGTTTGTCTGGTCGAATTTGGCGATATCAGACTGATACGCCTTCAGTTCCTTCGTTCAACCACCAGTAAAGGCAAGAACATAAAAGGCGAGAACAACATTTTTCTTGCCTTTAAAATCACTCAGTTTGACTTCTTTGCCCTCGGTATCAGTGAGCGTGAAATCCGGTGCCGGTTGGCCAACTTTCAATTGTGTCTCAGGCGGAGCAGGTTGCTGTGCTAATGCTGTGACAGAAATAATGGCCAGGCACAAAATCAAGGATGAGCATTTTTTTATCATTTGGCAGACTCCTTTAATTCAAACTCGCGGCCGACGCTCCGTCACCTGAATGACTCGGAAAGGCAAACGCTCGAGCGCGTGATTGTTAAGCAAAACTTCTGTACTTCCACTGACAAACTACTGACAAACAGCTCGCCTAAATATCTGCGGAAGCATAAACGTTCGAGCCCGTCGGAGCAAGTTCCAGTACAATCAGGCGATTAAGGTCAGAACAAAGGAACGTAATCGAATGCTCTCGCTAAAACCCGAACGCCTGAAACGATACAAAGACGTAGCCATGTTGCTCGTGAAATACGGGCGCTCCGATCTGGTAAAGCAGGCTGGCCTGGAAGACAGTCTCGAGCTTGACGAAACTGCACTCGCCGAAACCGGACCCCAGGCGGAAGAGTTAGCTGCGGATCTCGAGAAACTGGGTCCTACCTTCATTAAACTGGGCCAGCTACTATCAACCCGCGCCGATTTATTGCCTGCCCCATATCTTGAAGCGCTTTCGCGTTTGCAGGATCGCATCGAGCCATTCTCGTACGAGGAAGTCGATCAGATAGTGTCCGGCGAGATTGGAGTCAGGATTTCAAAAGCTTTTGCCGACTTTGATCCTGAGCCTCTCGCAGCGGCGTCCCTCGCTCAGGTGCATCGCGCGCATATGCGCGACGGCCGAGCGGTCGTAGTCAAAGTGCAGCGACCGAATATTCGCGAGCAGATCGTTGAAGACCTCGAGGCCTTGAGCGAGATAGCCCAGTTCATGGATGCTCATACAGAGCTCGGAAAGCGTTATGATTTCGAGAATATGCTTCTCAGCCTGCGCCGAAGTCTGTTGCGCGAATTGGACTTTAAACTCGAAGCAAATAATCTCATCGCCTTCGCTGAAAACCTGAGAGAGTTTGACCGGATAATTATTCCAGAACCGATCGAAGACTTTTCGACCTCGCGCGTTCTCACCATGGAATACATACCGGGTAAGAAGATTACCGAGCTGAGCCCGTTGCGGCTGATGGAACTTGATGGACCTGGCCTCGCTCGCGAGCTGTTTCGCGCTTATCTGAAGCAGATCCTGCTCGACGGCTTTCTCCATGCGGATCCTCACCCTGGGAATGTTTTCCTTACTGACGATGATCGAATAGCGTTGCTTGATCTGGGGATGATCGCTCGATTACTGCCCGGCTTACGCGACAATGTACTGCGTCTTTTGTTGGCCATAAGCGAGGGACGCGGCGAAGAAGCCGCTGAAGTCACCATCAGGATGGGCGAGCCCAAACCTCTTTTTGATAAGGCTGAATTCACACGTCGCGTTGCCCAGCTTGTCGCCGAACATTCTGATGCAAACCTCAGCAGACTCAACTCGGGTCAGGTCGTGCTTGAGATAACAAAGATCTCCGCTGATTGCTGGTTCCGTCTTCCCTCAGAATTCACGATGGTCGCCAAGGCCCTGCTGAATCTCGATCGCGTCGTGTTTACTCTCGATCCCGGCTTTGAGCCAAGCACAATTATTCGCCAGCGTGCCACAGAGATTCTTCAACGTAACTTGATGAAGAGCATGGCTCCGGGAAACTTGATCGGCGGCGTGGTCGAACTCAAAGAGTTTGTCGAAAAATTACCGAGCCGGATTAACAAGATTTTGGACACTATTGGAAATAACGAGTTCAAAGTGGATGTTAACGCTATAGATGAAAAGGTGGTGCTCGAGGGGCTTCAGAAAGTAGCAAACAGGATCACACTGGGACTCGTTCTCGCATCGCTGATAGTGGGAGCCGCGATGCTGATGCGCGTCGAAACCGCGTTTCGCATATTCGGATACCCAGGCTTCCCCATGATCTTTTTTCTACTTGCTGCGATCGCGGGAATTGGTTTGGTTATCACTATTGTTATGACTGACGTGAAGGCCCGAAAAAAACCTGATCAATGATTACTGGTAGGCGTCCGCCCATTGCCGCACGAGCCTTTCCCAGACTCGAGCGACCGGGTAAGGTTGTTGTTAGGTGACCCATTCCCTGAGGGCTTGCTCTTCCTCATAGGTCAGGAAAGAGAATAAGACTCCGAATCCGGTGCCGACCCTAAAAGAAGCGACTTCGCCGCGCAATTGCAACCATTCCCCAGAAGGCAGTTTAATTTCCACGCTCACAACCTCTCCAGGGTCTACTCTTCCAGCGGTATTGACGAAACACCCACCGAGGCTCAAGTCTTCGATCCGGCCTTCATGCATGCCGGATACACCGTCCCACCTCACGGGAAGATTTAGTGAAACGCGTTCGTCGCTTCGTCTGTTATTAGTCATTTCAAGTTTGCCGTGGGCACGGCCTCAATTTGGGGGAAAAGCTCCTCTTCGAACGATTCCTTGTCGGGCATAAGGTAATAGTTTCCCGCCTCACTCGTATAAAACTCATGCAAAAACCGTATTCCTTCAGCTGGTTCGAGTGAATGTAAAATCTCCATATCCAGGTTCGATGCAAATCGCCTTTTTCGATCGGGTCTGTCCCGATAACCCTCACGGTAGGCCGACTCGGCCGAGCGAAATCGGCCCGCCCCTAATTCCCTGGGCGCCAAAAAAGCATTATTATACTCCAACCGGAGGATGCCGTAATCGCGTTTTTCGCAAAGATCTTCAAGGGCCGCGATCGAGTAACCGTAGAAATGATGGCGTAGTTGAAAGTCCGGGTCGAACTTTACAAGAAATCTCAGGGGAGGGGGTATGTTTTCATTAATCTCGGTTACTACCAAACCCGGTCTGAACTGCGACAAAATCGCGTTAAGGACCCAGTAGTCGTTCCCGTCAATATCCAGGCACAAAACACCAAAGTCGCTTTCGACACTGAAGTCCTCCAGAAGCGATCCGATGTTGTTCGGATCTGCACGTGAATGGCACGCGTGGGCGTATGGAAAATCACGGTAGACTCTGGATAGAAGAGAATATTTCTGCCAATCAGCCTCAACGCCTAAAGCTTTCCAGCCTTCTATTAACAAAGCGTAGCTATTAGACCACCGCACGCCGTTTCCGGCCCCGATATCTACGACTGTCCTGGGGCGATTTTTCGGGAGTAGTTGCTCAACGTACCTCCTGAGAATCTGCTGCTCGTTAGAGTGGGAGAAACGCCCGCGAAGAGAGTACTTAACCTTTTGTAGCTGGAGTTCGATAATACTGCCGTAATGTTGGGTGGCTTTGGTCAGATTCATTTCCATGTGGGGCTGTTTACTAAAGCGACAAGTGGTGCAACAGCAGTGCAAGCCGTTCGCAGTTAAGAAGAAGGGCTAAGATACAATTTGAGGAACGATGGAGCAAGCTGAGTTCTGTTTCGATTTAGACATTCTGTTCCCATTACAACTAGCCTGCCAGGTGTCCGTAGTAAACCCTCGTATCATATTCGAAAGTGACTGTTCCCTTGTTTTCGTTCGCATTGAATATCTCATCCAGGTTTGAAATCATCGGCCCGAAATTGACAGACCCGGGTTCAGGCGTGTACGACGCGGAGCAGACGCGCCCTTTGAGCGACTCGAAATCAAAATGCTGAAGGTTTTCAAGGCTCTTCAATTTGAAAGTTTCTGGCGCGAAAAACTGAGCAATTTCACCGGCCACATTCTCGTGACGGACCTTTTCATAATCCGTTCCGAAGCGAAGCAGAAGATCCTCATAGTGACGTAGGAAAGGGGTTGAACCCAGACGACGTTCGTTCCAGATAAGTACGACCCAGCCTTCGGGCTTAAGAATCCGCGCGAACTCTCTTCTGGCTTTTTCCCGGCCAAACCAGTGAAATGCCTGGCCTGCGGTAATGAAGTCAACACTTCCAGATTCCAGCGTTGTTGCTTCGGCCGTCGCGTCAATACTCACGAACCTCGCAAATTCTTTCAAAAGCGTATCTGCTGTCGTCCGCATCGCTGCATTTGGCTCAATGCCAAACACCCGATTATCGTTCCGTAAAAACAGTTCCGACAGTATCCCGGTGCCGGAACCCACATCTGCAATTATTGAGGCTCCCATCAATCCGCAAGCTGACCTAAGAATTTCAATCACACCCGCCGGATAACCTGGCCGATACCTGGCGTAGTTCTCGGCACGGCTTGAAAAGCGGCTAACTGAGTCTTTCATAACCTCTTCGGGAGCAAACGCTTTCGGAGCTTTCTTGAAAGGATTCTAGCGGAAGTACTGTTGCGGGCAGAACCGTCGGAAGAAAAACCCAGCGCATAACTACTCGCGCGGTAGGAGCGTGGCCTCCGGCAGCGGGTTACCGGGCGGGTAAAACTTCACAAATAAGCGATGCCCCAACAGCAGCAAAAGAATGAAACCGAATGTGAGGGGCAGACGCGTATCCGACTTTACGAGCAGCCAGAAGTGAAGCACGCCAGCTATACCAGCCAGGTAGACGAGTTTATGCAACCTGTTCCAACGTTTTGCACCTAGACGCTTGATCATCTTCCTGGTGGAGGTTATCGCGAGCGGCACCATCAGAAAGAACGCGGCCATGCCAATGGCGATGAATGGTCGAGAAGCGACGTCGCCTGGAACGCTTTTGAGATTGAAGTAGCGATCAAACCAGACGTAAGTCATGAGGTGGAGAAATCCGTAGAAAAATGCGAAAAGGCCAAGCATGCGCCGGAATTTTACCAGCCGGTTTAGTCCGGTAATCTTTCGCACTGGTGTGACGGCAAGAGTAATCAACAGGAAAAGCAACGTCAGCATGCCGGTCGTGCGCGTGACAAATTCCAGCGGATTGGCGCCCACACGCTTGTGGTAGACATCCCATAACAATAACCCGAGCGGGACCAGCGCGTTGACGAAAATTGCGAACTTAGTGAAGCGAGTGGTTTTCATCTGATTAATTTGGTCTTTGGCGTTGGGACTTCGGTCTTTGTATTTGATGAAGACCAAAGATCAAAAACCAAAGACCAAAACAGCAACCTTACCAAGAAGGATGATCTAGAAATACCTCCGCAGATCCATTCCCGTATAGAGACTCGCCACCTGTTCAGCGTAGCCGTTGAAAAGCAGAGTATTACGCGGACTAAACTCGCCTATGCGGTGTTCTTTTGCCTGACTCCAGCGCGGATGTGGAACGTTGGGGTTCACATTAGAGTAAAAGCCATACTCGTTCGGAGCCTGAATATTCCACGTCGTCGGAGGCTGTTCGGCGACCAGGCTAATCTTCACAATTGACTTGATGCTCTTGAATCCATATTTCCAGGGCACCACCAAACGGATGGGAGCACCGTCTGGTGGAGGCAGAGTCTCGCCGTAAAGGCCTGTGGCCAGTATAGCCAGGGGATGCATAGCCTCATCGAGACGAAGCCCCTCAACATACGGCCAGTCGAGAACGCCCGTTGTCTGATTAGGCATGCGCTTCGGATCATAGAGTGTCTGGAATGCAACGTATTTAGCTTGTGATGTGGGCTCCACTTTATCGAGAAGCTTCGATAGAGGAAATCCAACCCACGGGATGACCATCGACCAACCTTCAACACAGCGCAAGCGATACACGCGCTCCTCTTGTGGAAATCTCAGGAGGTGGTCTAGATCGAAAGTTGCGGGCTTGTTTACGAGGCCCCCAACCGAAACGGCCCATGGCTTTGTTACGAAACCCTTCGACTCGAACGCAACAGACCGCTTATCAGTCGAGAATTCGTAGAAATTGTTGTAGTTAGTGATGTCCTCTATAGGCGTGAGTTTCTCGTTCGCACTAAAACCCTGGCGCGCACCATCTTCTGTTGTGGCTGTTGCAACACTGGCTAGCTTCTCGCCCTTCGGAGTTTCCACCGGGGTTGGATTGAGCTTTTGATAAAGAAGCCCGGTCGCAGCGGTCGTCGCCACGAGACCGGCACCCCGCATGAACATACGGCGATTTAAATACACT
>CAAGKR010275364.1_pt1 | contig 56673 bp, 76 predicted proteins | sample 2556971 | NCBI WGS metagenome assembly CAAGKR01 (sample SAMEA5207829, study PRJEB30636) | soil metagenome | biome: forest; feature: boreal; material: soil | place: USA | collected 2011-09 | depth 1 m | reverse complement strand
TTGTGCCGGTTGCTGCGAGAGATGGCACACCGCCCGCACTCGTGACGAGAACGGCATTATTTGCGGTTGCGAGTCCTGAGATCACATTAGCCGATGATGAGTAGAGGAGTTGATTGACGGTCGTTGTTGAAAAATTAGTTCCACCACTGCCAACAGGTAGTGGGTTAGCTAAGGTTGTCACTTGTCCTGCACTGATAGATAAACCTAATGTGGTGTTTGTGTAAAATGAAATTACATTCGCGGCTGATTGAGTCCATCCATTTGCCGGTGCTGTTGATCCGGTTGAATTGAAATTGTTAGCACTAACTTGCCCCGCAGCCGATAAATTGCCAGCACCAGTAAGCGTCAAGCCAACCAAAGTTGGTGTTGCGGAGAAGCTGGGTGCTCCGGCGTTAGCTATCAATACACTATTTGCCGGACCCTGCGCCGTAGCAAGGATTGAAGTTGCTGCTGCTCCATAAAGAACACCATTTGTCGTATAGGTGGCTGGAGTATACGGCCCGATCAATGAAAGTGTGATTGAATTTGAGGCATTGGCAACGTTGATTTGAGCTGTTGTTCCTGTCAACGTTGCTAGTGCTGGAGCAACACCTGTTCCACCAATAAGAATTTGTCCATTTATTGCTGCGATGGTGTCATTTAAAGCTCCGGATGCTCCAAAGTAAGCCATTGCATTTGGTGTGTACCCACCAATATCAAGACCTCCGTTGGCTGTAATCAACCCAGTAACAGTTAAAGCTCCAGCAATAACTGTGGCTTGACCTCCCGGTGCAATAGATATTTGATTGCTGGTGTTTAAACCAATGAGCTTTATTGCAGTTGAAGCCGGGTTAGGAAGCCCTCCAAGAAACGCATTGTTTGGAATAGTCAACTGCTCAGTGATGTTTGCTAAAGCAACACGACCAAAGCCAACTAACCCGGCAGCGGTTGTTAAAGAGGTCTCTTCGTAAATGATCGTAATGGTGTAGATCTTACCAACCGTGTCTCGGTTGTACAGAACGAAATGCATTTTACCTGTAGCATCTTGGTCTTCATACGGGACGATGAATCCAGTATTTCCGGCAATAGGGTTTTGTCCATTCTGCCACACCATTGGATCATAAATGGTTCCGGCAATTGGGTCGGTCAACCAACTGCGATTGACGTTTGCGCCAATGACATCACTATTGGCTGTTGCTGCGGCTGAGGCTGAAGCTGCTGTGTTGTATACTTCAGCGCGACTGCCCAGGGTTCCGGCACTAACCGTAACCAAGACTTGATATGGGTTCAGAACGCTTGGACCGAGTGTAATATCAAAAGCTAAAGCTGCTCCGGCAGCTACGGTGCTGGTTACAGCTGGTGTACTTGTTTGAAATCTCAATTTATTACCTCACTATTCCGCAGTGTCAAATGAATCTGTCACTTTCAATCTGATGAAGCCGTCGTTTGGAAATGTTGCTGTACCCCCACCTGGGAACGTAACAGTAAGATAGGCAAGGTAATCCCCTGGAGTGTTTGTGTCTGTTCCAACCCAAGAGTAGATTCCTGTAGCCAAAAGTGTATCTAATATGGTTGTTCCTGCATTCACTTTTGCAACAGTACTTCCAACTGGAGCCATCACAAATTGCACCGTGGCTGCGGTAAGGTTCGGGCTAGTTCCATCAGAGTAAAACAACTGCCAAGGAAATACCGGTAAAAGATCATTATTTCTTATGACGAAGTCGGGTGTCAAAATATCTCCTTCACTGTGTTGGAATCCGTACACGGGTGTACTTCGGGGTAACTCTTACACTTGTCCTTGCATTGAGTACCGGTCCCGGAACTTGTGGCGGTAACGGTCCTGCACGATGTCTTGCATCCTGAGGACCCCCGCGTAAGTTTGATGTTAATGGCCCGATACGAATTCTATAGCTCATGGCACTAGTCCTGAATAGGGTTGCACACATCCCGCACGACCACTAGAACTCAGTGAAGGCGCTGCGTTAATGATTGGATCATCACTTGTCAGATGGCATGTAATCTGCCAAACGTGATCGTAGATGGCCTGATCAGCGTCAACCGCTAATGCACTCGCTGATGCCGTCCGCATAAGCGTCGGGTCCAACATGTCTACCATCGAGTGAACTGTCTCGTGTTCGATGCATTCAGGGAAAGCAAAGAAAATATTTATCATGAGAACCGTTTCACCCATTGCACCAATAGCCGGACCGCTTGCCATACGCGGAAACGCTTCACCAGGATTCCAAGCAATCTGTGTTTGCCAAAAATTCAATGAACTCATTTTGATATTAGCTGCGGTGGGATAAAGCAACGCCGCACGAGCACGACCACGCACAAAAGAGTTATACATATTGACCGGATCTGGGATCGGTGCACCAACATCAGCTCCAGACTGAAGAGTGGTGCAAGAGACTCCCTCTGTTCGTAAAATCATTGCACAGGGTGTCTCTGGTGAGGGTACCGGAATTGGGGCTGGCACAGAGCTTCCGTGACAGGCTGTCAGTACTAACAAAAACAGTAATAGTTTTTTCATTTCACCACTTCTACTTTAGGTGGAGGAAAGATGACTGTTCCATTTAATGAGACCTCTATGTCGGGGTACTTAGCTCCCCAAACTCTTTGAAACGCGAAGGGAATCAAAATATGTTGAGTTAAATTTTCAAACCATTCTTCAGTGAAGTTGGTTTTAGGGTTACCTTTTTCATCCTTAAACAAAGCATCAAATTCTTTTGCTCCTTTGTCATTACGTGTCAATGTAACCATTGCTACGTCTTCTGACCGTTTAGGGTCAAGGTGGAAAAGCCCTTTTGAATCCACCCCACCAAAAGCTAACGCAAACTGACAGGTGCCTGTATACGCATTAATTACGAAAGATACCAATGCGATACGATCCACTGGAAGTGACTCCATGACGTCATTTTCTTCATCTATGTGTACCGCCATCTTGCCAAGACGCTGTGTGATAATTAGGTCCATGTTTTACAAACCCCGTATAATGTTTTTGAAGGAGATTTTATGAAAGTTCTACGTTTCTTGATTGCTGGTTTAGTACTAATGTTTGCTGTAAGTGCATCAGCACAGCAGCAAACAACAGTTTCTTGTGGTGGTATATCATTTAACAACGTTACACAAATTGGACGTATCACAGTCACCATCAGCCCTGAATCAGTCTGTGCCAATCTTCAGAAGCTAATGACTGAAGCTGGTGCAAATGGTTCTTTCGCTGCGTATCTTTCAACGACGTCAACGATACGATCACAGTCTGATGAAAACTTAGCATTGGTTCTTGATGCCTTTCGGTGGAGAGACCCAGTGATATACGACACAGTCACAAAGCAATACGGGATCAACGTGCATTGATTCTATTGTTCAACTCCTTCACGGAGTTTACGAGTGCACCGACAATACCAATCAAACTGTAGGAGTGTAAGCCAGTCAACGAATGAATATGTCTCGCATCTGGCATCACTCCTCCAACTTCCTGCGCAATAAAGTGACAGTACCGTTCTTTCGTATCCATGCCAGATTCTTCTGTCCAACGAGCTGTTACAGGCCGCAATTTTAAAATCTCTGCTAATCCGTAATTCAACGTTTCAATATCTTGCTTCAGCCGTTCATCAGACACACTGCTAATATTACCACTAGCATCAAATGTGGCTGTGCCTGCACCGTAAACCGGCATTTGAACTATTTGGCTTGATTTCAACGTAAGGGCTATTACACGGGCTGCGTTGTTGGCATTAACCCTAAAGTCAATTCTCGTTGCGGGAGCTTGCCCACTGGTTACCACAGCGTCAACGGTTATCAACATGTCAGCCCCATTTTGATAACCAGCAGAGTACGGTGAACCTCCAAATACTGCTACTTTATCCCCATTGACAACGTCTGCTAAAGACGTGTGGGTTCCACGAGCTTTTCGTTGAAAGAAACCTGGGCCTCCCGCACTAGTACTTGCCAAAGAAATTACATACAAAGACCCACTATCTGAGGACATGTAGAACGGCGTGAACGCTGGTGGAGCGCCGGGTCCTGCCTGAAATGAATACTCACTGTTGTTTCCAAGTGTCAAGGCGGTGTTTGAAAACCCAACATAAATAGTATTGTCCAAGTAAAAATTGATGTGCCCAGCACCGCCATGAGCACCGTCATGTTTCAACTCTATCTGTGTGCTGTAAGCAAACTCTGTACCATCTGCGGTGTATATTGCCACATCGTTCTGTGCATTTGTTCGCCCAGCTAATACGACTGTACCACTTATTCCAGAAGGCATTCTAAATGAGGGAGCGTTGACAATGCCTGCCGTGCCGGTAGCAGTCGGCAGTAGCGAAAACCATGTTGTGCCCCCACTATCAACACTCGTGATACCAGACGCCGTCATCGAAATTTTCGGGTTGGCTACTGCTGTCTCGAACGTTGTCCCGATAAACGTGCCCGCCGTGATCGTGCCCGCGTTAACGGAGAAAGCATCAAGAGACACAACTGAAATATTGAATGCAGTGATTGAGATTGCGCTCAGCGTGGTTACTTGAATATTTGAAGCCGTAACCGAATTAACGGAAAGATTTGTGTTGTTGATACCTAACGTTCCTACTGCCGGAATAAAAACCGCTTTCTGTGTGATGTCTGCACTGTTCCATACGAGACAAACAATAATGACTCCATCGCCAGTCACTGTTGCATAGTTTGTCGTTGCTTGTAACACTGTTGTACTTACAGCAGTGTTCAAATAAAAGTAGGTCAAAGCAGCTATTATTACGTTCCCTGAATTAATGGCGTAGGTTGTTCCATCCGCTGTCTTAATATGCCCACTTGTCCATACAACCGTTCGATAGTCACTTGTGCTAAAAACAATATCCGTATTCCAGCCTTGCGAGTTAGCTGTTAACTTTGAAGCAAGCACGTTGGCATTGATAATTTGCGGAGAGCCAATCGAGTTCGTGTGCATTTCAACTTGCGTGATGCCGAGGTACGTTGCACTGCCGGGAGACCCACCAACTGGACCTTGCCCGAACAAGTTGTTCATCGAGATCCAGACGTAAGCTGGATTCAACCCAGCAGAAGCAGCAAAAGCAAAGCTGCGCAATGCCGCTGATGCAGCATCAATAGACCCTGGAGCCGTGATACGTGGGTCAAGTTGCCATGGTGAAGCGTAGGCAACCTGTGAGAAGAAATCATTCCCAACATTGCAAACGTAGTATTTGCAAAATGCACCACTGGCCACATTTGCATTCGGGTAGGTTTGATTTAAATTCTGCGAATGTGCGGAGAACGTAATCGTTGTTGAAGTGTTCGCTGTGATAGCCGCGAACACAATCATGCCTTCCATATCGAATGATGGTGATCCAGCACGAAGGGGATTAAAGACAAATAGATTCTTACCGACAAGAGCACCGGGTGTGAACGTTGCTGTTGTATCGGTCATAACTGCTACGCCCGACGTAATCGCACCATGTGTTCCGGTTAAAAATGTTGTTGATACAGGTAGCGTATTTGAACTGTGTGCAAAGATTTGCGTACCCCACATAGTTGCGCTGTTCGTTAGTGGAACAGGCCACGCCACCCCAATTTCGTTACCACCCAATGCTGGATTTGACGCCTGCACAAATACAGTTGGAATCGTTCCTGGCACAAGACCGATGTCCAAAGTGGTGTTGTCGAGAATGCTGGTGTTAAGCAATAACAAAGCAACCAACGCCGTTACATTTAAGGTACAGCCTGTTCCAGTTCCTCCACTCGTTGTTGCTGCGGCGACTGTGTATCCTGTCCCTTGACTCAAAACACTGACCGTTGCAACACCACTTCCAGACAGTGTCAAAACCAACACGGTGCCGCCGGAAGCCCCTCCTTGAACTACATTAAGCACATCACCCAGAGCATAGCCTGAACCTGCCGCTGTAACCGCTACAGTGGAAATCTGCCCTGTTCCAGACCACACTCCCGCACCAAAGCCATTCCAAACTCGTGAACGAATGTAATAGGTTCCTGGGAAGTTTGTGTCAAAGACTTGCTGGTATGAAAAGAACGGAGACTGAGCACTGATGCCTGGAGCACTACCATTTGTAAGGTTTAAACTCTGCCCTGCTGGGAAAGTTGCAAATGTGCTGTCGGTAGATACTTGAATATCTAGACCAATGATGTTGTTCCAGTTGGATGGATTGCCGGGGTTTTGAATACCCACCAGCATGTGGTATCTACTAGAGGACTGATCCGCTTGGTTGTTTACCACAGCAACCAATGGTGCGTCTGCTAATGCTGTGTCACCGCCCGTTTGTCCACCTATGGAAGCAAGTCCACTTGTACCACCAACACCAAACCCTGCTGCGGCTGCGGCTGATACATCGGCATTTGAACTAGAACGCTGGCAAATAGCAAAGACTTTGAAAATGCCATCCCCACCAGAATTTGGTGTTGATACTCCAGTAATGGTTTCAGCCCCATTGACTTTGTAGTATGAAACTTGCGCGAAGGTTAGTCCAAGCGTGTCATCAACATCTGAAGCCCACCAGTACAATGGACCAAAGTTACGCAGTTTCATACTGCCAGCACTCAGTGGTGGCGCAGTACTTTGCCCATTCGTAAAACCGTCTGGCTGGCAAGTGCTATACAGTGTTGCCTTGTACGTTATTTCTGATTGTGCGTACACATAGCCGTCCACAGGCGACACAGGAAATGCTCCATGCACAGCATCAGTTGAAACGTTGTAACCACTAGCCCAAAAGCCTTGGAAGATTACCTCATGACGTACAGCCCCAAGTTTCGCGTTATGGGAGATGTCTTCAATCCCATATTTCAGTGCTGCGTTACCTTGCTTTAAAGGTTGACCAACAGCCAATACATCAAGTGGAATATCAAGGAACGCTGGGATTGCCCCAAGAGTCATTGTTCGCTGGCATAAGCACCAGACTTTAACAATGCCGTCACCGTTCGTTAATCGGTAAGTAGTTTGACTTCCATAGAAGATTTGAATACTAACAACGCCGGCAGTAGAAACGTTGTTTGTAAAACCCCAAAGGTTGTCTGCTTGTCCTGCTGCAATAGCTGGTGGAGTGCTCTGTCCACTATTTAATGAAATGGTTGTGGTCAGAACATTTATTGTACAGCCAGTACCAGAACCACCAGTTGTTGCCAACCCAGTTGAATTTGCGGCATAACCAGAACCGTAAGAAATGATTTGAAATGTTGCGACTGCTCCGCCACCACCGAGTGAAAGAACTTGAATAGCTCCACCATTTCCTGGAGCACCCCCTTGTGCGACGGTCTGAACAATATTCAATACATCATTTACTCTATACCCTGTACCAGCAGCATGAATAGACAGCGTAAGGATCAACCCACTCAATGGAGCGCGAGTTGAATACAGTTCCGACAAGAACTGAACTTCAGCACCAATGTACACATACCCATCCACAGGTGAAATGGGCAATGGAACGGTATCTCCATTCTTATAAAAGCCCATTTCAATTTGTTCACAGCGCACAGCACCAAACTTGGCGTTATCACTAACGGCTTGAATGGCTGTGTCAGTCAAACAAACATTTGCCGCAATCGTGGCATCAGCCAAGTCCGTGAAAGCTGGAGAAACGCTGTAGGTAAGTTGGCTCATTTTACGATTGGCTATTTACACTTGCTCGTTGGCAAACGCAAACGGCTTTAATGATGCCGTCATGACTGATAGTTTCTGCTGCAACACCTTGTGCGAAGTAACTGACTTGAAGAGAAACATTCCCGGTTGAATCGTCAATGTCGGCTGTCTTCCAATAAAAGCTTGTGGGCTGACCAACCGCAATTACTGGTCTTGTGCCTTGTCCACTGACAAATCCTTGCGCTGGAGCACGAGTAGAAAACCACGTAAACAGGTACTGGATTTCATTTCTGCTGTAGGGGTAACCGTCAACGGGTGAAACTGGGGTTCCTACTGTGTCACCGTGTTTATAAAAGCCCATCGGGATAGTTTCAATCCGTACAATTGCCGCTTGAGCATTTTGTGCAATCTTGCAAAGTGAATCATCCGTAACCACATCAGTTGCAGCCAATACTTGTGAATCAACAATGTCTGTAATACCTGCGGTTGAAATAAAAGTCATTTGGCTCATGAAATTTGGTTCCCTGGGTTACCGTTGGAATATAACCCCGTGTTCAACGTCACGAACAAATAAAGTGCTCTTTGACCAGCCGACGCACTTCCGTATACCGGAACAGCCAAGCCATTTGCAGCAATTTGAAAGAACCCATTTGAAGTCGAAATGAACCGAGTGTCAATGCACTTGTACGTTACCTTACCGTTAGCGTAATCTGGTTGGCGGCTCGTGATTTCACACAGCACATTGGTAATACCCAACGTTCCAGACTTCTTATCTAGTACCAACGAATGGGTAAGAATAAAATACTCACCCACTTCCATTACCATCATGTTCAGAAACGCTGTAAACGTGTATTCAGGTGTTCCATTGGCGTGGCGATTAAAAATACGGTTAGCTGTAAGAAACAACTTTTGAAAGCCGCCAAAGCCCAGCCTTAGCCCGTCCGCGTTCAGTGTGCTAATGTAGGGAGCTTTGTATTTCGTTAGAGACGTCTGGTTGGCAAAGGTGATGTACCTCGTTTGATCAGAGTTACCGGATGAGTCTGTATTCGGAACATTGGCTCGAATCATATTGATGATTGGGAACTGCTCTAATTGTGGGATGCCGTCAATTTGGCGATTGCTGATTGCCTTTGAATTGTAGGTTGCTGGTGTCTTTGTGGACTTCAAGTACAACTGTCCATTCGCTCGTGTAACCCATACCAATCCCAGTGGCTGAAGAATTTGATTCTCTAACCATGTCTTTCCAGTTGTAGGTCCTGTTAGAACGAACTCCATTCTGTCGCCGGAGAACTCACCATTCCGAAGTGTAAGAATGTTGGGAACATCCAAGTATGTATTTGGGTTGATAAGTGAACCGTCACCGGGAACGCCTGTATAACGTTGCCATAACGGTGAAATACCATACCCTACTTGTCCTGTGCCAGAACCTCCACCCGTTGTTACAACCAACACGGGTGGTGTAGCTTGCCCCACACCCAATTCATTCTGCATAACAGCAAGAACAATATCCATTGGGTTGCCAGAAATGAATCGTGGATTGTTCTGAGAGATAAGCAACCCATCATCAAGCAATGCTGGTGCAGTTGGCGGCATTACAGGCTTCGCTTGTCCGGTACCTGAAGTACTCCCTATTTGAACGGTGCTAATTGTTGTTCCACCACTGCCCTGCTTCAACGTAACAACATAAAGCTGTGACGCCACTGCAACCGTCACAGAAGCAATCAACGTGTAAATGTTAAGACTTAGAACTTCTGTTGTTCCATTTAAAAACCCAACTTCATTCAAGGCTTTTCCACTGCCATCAAATCCAGTTATTGCAAACTGTCTCTTGTCTGCTACTCCAGATGATTTAAGAGACAGCAGTGCAGCACCAGTGAATTGTGTATACGGAGCTGGACCACCATTGGTGAAAATGTCTACAACAAGATTCATTAGCAAATCATTCAGCTTGAATGTCATCAGCCCGTTTGAATCTCGTCCTATCTCAGCAATGGTTTTCACTTCCAATGGAACAAAGTCCAACACGTTAGAAGCATCACCACCGGTACATCCCATAGCAAACGTACACACCTGACCAATAGCGTTAGTATTTGCAGACAGTGTTTTCAACGCTCCACTGTTGTCAATAGCCGTAACAGACATTAATGAAATAGAGGAGTGACCGGATAACTCGTCAATGGACTGTGACCCACCAGTTGGTGTTTGTAGAATTGGTAAGAATGAATCTGCATTGATTGCGAGTGTAACTTTTCCATGGCCTCCAGTTCCCGCTGCTCCGGCGCAAGGTGAAGTAGCCAACGTCAAAGTATTTGTGTCCGTTACTCCCGTAATCAGAAACGAGCCAACAAAGAAATTAGCACCGCTTGCAATCTGGAGCCAATAGCCAATCATCCATTGCTGAAAGCCACCGGTTGCGCTTGTTACTGTTAATGATCCAGATCCTGCACAAGCCAAATCGGTGATGGACGCAGCCCCATTAGAAATGCTTGGAAAGACTTGATTGATGAATGAACACAGCGTTATTGAAAGCCCGGGAATAGAAAACACATAAAGTGGTCGTGGGTTCTGGGCGTTAAGACGCTGCGTCCAAAGAGTTGAGCCAGTGATCATTTGATTACGGCCATCCCGGGTAGAGATATAATCTTACCGTAAAAGTGAACATGCCAATTTGCTTATATGCAGCGGTCCAAGACGTGCCTTCAAGTAAGTACTGTGTGCTGGCTCCCAAGGTTGAATCTGGGTAAAAATCGAAGCTACCGCCCTGTTCGGCATATTGGATAAAGGAATCCCATTGAGCCATGTTTGCAGTTTTTGAGTATTCGATTTCCAGATTTAAATACGTGTCGGTACGTTCATAAATTGACTCTCGAACTCCAGCAGATGAAATGTTGTCATGCCGTACTGCAACACGTTCATCATAAGGTTGATTACGTGGTGGATAGTCAAAAAGTAAGGTCGACCCACCAGAATGCGGCCATATGATTTTCGGTACTACGAGTGCCATGTTACCCTAAAGGTTGGTTACTACTCGAATGCGTTGCATTAAGTTTTGCACCTTGTGTGGTCACAGCAGCACTGATGACTCCGGCCATCCATGTTCCAGCTTCTGTTGTTCCCATGACTTGCACTGTAACGTTACCACCGGGCATTACAGGCAACGCTCCTGGTGCACGTACTGGGGAATTACCACCGTAAACGTTTGGCTGTATTCGACCACCAGCACCGGCTGAGGCTCCGCCACCTCCGCCAACACCAGCAACTTGGCCACCAGCAACAATGGCATATTGCGCAGCGGACATGAAAGCCAATGCTGCTGAAACGTCGTTTCCATCGGCTAAGTAACCAAAGCCAGCAGCCATTTCATCATAAACTTTTATAGCTGCATGAGCAACGATGTTTGCAATCTGAAGTGCGTGGCTCTTTTTAAAAGCTCCATCTAAAGCTTCAAGTACACCAAGAGAAGCGTCTCTTAACTTTACTTTATCGGATAGCTCTTTATCTGTGTGGCCTGCTTTCAATGCAGCATACTGGTCGTCTAAAGCTTCTTTTTCAGCAAGGAGTTTTTGATACTGATCTGAATCGTACTTATATACCGATAGGGTAATATCCATTTGCCTTTTAAGTGCAGCAGCTCGGTCGGTATACCAACGTTCCTCGGCGGCTTTCTGTGCTGCTGTAATACTGTCATGCTGCGTTTTATGAAGCTTTAACTGCAAGGCAAGATACTTTTCTTCAACTTTGAGTTCATCGTCCGTCTTCTTTTGCTGTTCTGAAATGACCAACTTGTTTCGCGCCAAAATATCGGCAATAGTTTTACTGGTTGTGGCTTTCAGTTCAGTTTCAATTTGAGCATTGGCTTTTGCAGTTTCTTCAACGAAGGCTTTTTCAGCTTCCTTATAAAACTCAGCAGACGGCTTGATGTACTTAATGAAGTTCTCAGCAGATAGTTTATCTTGTTCAAGTCTTTTCAGAACATACTCATCACCGAATTCGTTGAGCTTGTTTACCATCACTCGGTATTCTTCAGACGTAGCTCCAAAAAGCTTTTTGATAGCATCCGCTGCTTTCACCATACCAGCAACTTGAGTCTCGTGCCAACGGTCTAATGCCTCTCGACGTCCTTCGTACTCTCCCTCATTCAGCTTTTCGTAGATAGATAACTCGGTTTTGGCTTGGTACTCAACCAATGCCAATTCGTCTTCAATGCGTTTCTTTGCCTTAGCTAACTTTTCAGCCGTGTCCTTAGGCTCAACCGTGCTGGGTGGAGGAGTTTTTGGGTTGGCAATAAGGTTTTGTAACTTCTCTCGGTCATCGTATACTTTATTCAACCCACTTTCTTTTTCTACGAGTGCTTTTTGTTTATCGGAGTAGGTTGTTATCATATCCGACAATGTATGGTATTGCTTCGCTGCTCCACCAAGAGCAACCGTTCTGCGACCAGCTAACTTTTCAAGGTACTCTTCTATTGATTCACCCACTTTTACGATAAAAGACAAGCCATTCAAAATACTAAGAACAGCTTCCTTAGCAATGGTTTTTACATATTCCCAAGGACCTTTTTGTTGTAAAAATTCCATCCATACATCCCACTCCATTATAAAAGCGGAAACTTTTGGAATAAGATCCTGACCTATAACCATTGCTAATGCACTCATACGAGCTTGAACCGTTGCCCATTCAATTTCAAACTGCTTAGCCTTGGCGCCACTTCCTTGTGTAAAAAAGATACCAAACTTCTTTGCTTGCTCAATAGCTGGGCCAAAGCCTTCTTCTGCAAGGTACTTCAAAGTTGCCGCATTCTGCATCCACCCACGCCCCATCAAAGCATTCAGTTCAATATTTCGTTTTCCTGCGTCCTTAATAGCAAAAATATGGTGTAGAAGAATCTGTAAACGTTCATCTGCAGGTTTCAAGCCCAATTCTGCAAGATTTTTGGCGCTACCCATCATTTCTGCAAATTTAAGACCTACACCATGGGCTGGATCTTGAATACCTTTTGTTAAGTTAATGCTGGCACGAGATAACGCCATCGATAAGCCGTCAAAACTTTCACCAGTCATTTTGGTAACAGCGTTGACTCCACTTAGAGCTTCAGCAGAAAAACCTGTCTTCTCTGAAGTCTCGTATATCTTCGCACCAACTTCAGAAGCTTTGTGCGCTAGTTCAAACATAGCTACACTAAGACCTATAACCGCTCCGGTACCAACAGCCATACTAACAGCAAATTCTTTCGTAATGCCAATGCTTTTGGTCATCGTTGAAAGCATTTGCTCTTCAATCTCTTTTAAGGCTGACCCGGCTTGACCACGAAATGAAGACAATGCTCCTATTGCTTTGGATGGATCGGCACCAACTTCAAAAAGAACGCCGAGGACTGAACCTTCTGCCATCTATGAAATCTCCGGTTGTGGAATTGATGCAAGCCATCGGTTGTAAACAACAGCGGCGGCAATATCTATTTGAATGGCCATCACGCCTTTGAGTTCAAGAATTTCACTTGGACGACAACTCCACTGCTTTGCTACCTGTGCTGTCAACAGCAGGTCCTGACTGTTTACGAAAGTCACCGAGATTTTGCCCTTGGGCAGACACCTCACCCCCTGCGTATTTCAGTATGAACATTAGGTCGTCTTGTGAAATGTAATTAGGGCTTACCTCGTCTTCTTTTGGATTGCGTCGAATCTTTGGACTGACCACAACACTTTCAATCAAGTTCGTCATCATGTTGGCTGAAGCAACAAGGTCTTCAGGAGTAGGATCGTATGGGGCTTGGTCAATTGGTGAACCTTCGAGTTTTCCAAGTAGTGAAGCCGGGACGATAGCTCTGTTCAGAATCCACCAAATGGGCTTGGGTCTACGGATTTGAAACACCAACCCAGAAGGGAGTTCAACTGTTTCATCTAGCTCGAAAGCATTCTCCTCTGCTTTTCGCTTTACATCATCAACTGTAGACACTTGTTTCATGCTTTTTACCCTTCTAGATGGCTCACTGTGGCAGGTGTATGGGTTAGGACGTAGTTTGTGCTGGGTTTGCGTTTACTTAGTTCCTATTTGGTTTTGCAGATATTCATGAGTTCGTCTCCGGCGACGCGGGTAAGATCCATAAAGCAACCGAACTTCAACTTATAAATGCTTTCTTTGCTGCGGTGGAAGCCTGTGGCAATAGCAGACTTGAGGTAGCACTTAAAAGCAAAAACGTACAAAAACTTGCCGGACACGGCACGGTCTGGTGAAACCAGTAGCAACGTTATGGGTGTCATCGAGCTGTCCAACTGACCACCAACTTGCAATGCTTGGGAATTTGCCAACGCTGTATATGCACCAAGAAGACCGCTGGTCAAAAACGTTTGAAGCCGTGTCAGTGTGGTTTCCTTAACCGTAATATCAATTTCAGCTTCAGTGGAGTCAAATGCCACATCTACTGGGGACTCATGTTGGTCGGACATGATTTCGTTACACTTTTCTGTGACAACGATATTTGTAGGACCTTCAACTAATCCAGCGTGGAAACCCGTGGCGCTGGTTGGTTGCCCACTAGCATCAAAAGCGATTTCGTCAGCTTGAGTTGGTGGGGTGTGTGAAGATGGAGCCGCGATGTTTACATAAACATCAATCGGCCCCTGAAAGATTTGCGCTACGGTGTACGTTCGTGCGACGTTTGCCATGTTTTGGTTTCTCCTTTACGTCATTCTTATGAACTGCAAAACCTGATCTTTTGCAACTCGTGTGGTGTCGGCTATACAGCCCCACTTCATTTTGATAATGGTTTCTTTCTTTCGGTCCACAGCCATTGCAATAGCAGACTTGAGGTACGCCCGATATGCAAAAACATAAATCCATTTTCCTGTAGTATCACGACGCGGTGCGATAAGCATCAAGGTTCTGGTTGTTGCAGCGCTAGTTTTCTGTGAACCAATCTGAAGGAAATCACACGCTGGATTAGCTCCGGCTACAACGTCTGTATATGTGCTGGTCAACAATCCTGCGAAGAACTGAGGAAACCGAGACAACTTGCTTTCCTTTACAGCAAAGTCAATCTCTGTAGCCATGCTGACAAAAGCCGCATCCACTGGTGCTGCAAATTGATCAGCTTTGATTTCAACAAACTTGGGGTGGATTGAAATGGAACATGGTCCTTCTGTAAGACCAATGCTGATTCCGGCAGCTCCACTATCTGGAGGTTGCCCGGTACCGTCAAGCTGAAGAGTGTTGGTGTACTGCACCGGGGGAACCGCCGATGCTGGCGCTCCTAGCCCAATCCAAAGGTCAGCAGGACCTTGAAAGACATCAGCAGGCGTGAATGACTTTGAGACGGTCGCCAAGTTGGTACCCTTACCTTTCTTCTATCGGATCTACGATACGTGTAAATCCTTGATCCAGCATTCTTGTTAAAAGTTCTTCAGGACCCCCGCGAATGTGGGTGCCTTTGATGATGTTGATACCGGAGCCTGAGGCTAGTGTAAAAACTCCAGGGTGGTTTTTGGAGTCTAACTCCACTTCCAGCGGCCAATCTGCTGGAACGGTTGCACTCCAACTAGGAATGATCAGTTCGTATTCCATTTATACCTCTTCTTGTTTTCCGTAAAATAAGAGCATGGCAAAGTGTTTAAACTGCAAGAAACAATTTAAACCCTTAAGCGGCAGCAAGAAATTGTTCTGTTCGCTTCAGTGTGTTGGGGTGCATCGTCGTCGGCAAACACGTTATACCTGTCTTTATTGTGGTGCTCAGTTCCACAAAGCACAATCGGTTATCAACCCAAAGTTTTGTTCTCAAAAGTGTTACCATGCCGCTCAACCAAAACCGGCTGTTGAGCGATTTTGGAAACTGGTTAACAAGAACGGTCCTATTCCGAAGCACAAACCAGAACTTGGACCGTGCTGGATTTTTGGTAACGGTGAACATAAATGGTACCACAGTCTTACTGACGACAATGGTAGTTCCATCGGAGCCCACAGATTTTCTTATGAATTGCATAATAGAAAACCTATTCCTAATGGAATGGAACCAGACCACTTGTGTAGAAACAAACCGTGTGTTAGACCAGAACATCTTGAACTTGTAACACATTTGGTTAACTGTCGAAGACAATACAAAGCTGTAAGAACCCATTGCAAAAATGGTCACGAGTTCACACCAGAAAACACACATATATGGCACGGTAAACGAGGAACTGCTAGAAGTTGTAAGCAATGCCAATCTGAAAATGATGCGCGTCGTTACAAACAACAAAAATCTAAGTCTCTTCTCGATCAATTACTACCTCCAACGTAGCTGCCTGCACAAAGCTGTTTCTAGCTCTTCTGATCTCGTCAAATTGATGACTCACCACGAAAAGTTCTTTAACCGACCCGGCTGCTAGCGGAGTGGTTTGAATGCTTCCGGGTGTAGGACCGGCTGGGCTTGTTAAGTTGCCCCCACCCCCAAGTGAAGGTAACGTTAATGGCCAGCTTTGATAAAACTGGTACAGGTTGTTGTCAGAAGTCAGGGTGTTGAATATTGCATCCAATGCACGAACATAATCTTGACTCAACTCAGCCAATACTTGACTGTTCTGGTGTGCTACAGCCACAGCACAGTAAATCTTGTTACCACTTTGCAAGCTGCCTACCGCTTCTTGAACAAATTGGCTGTTCATTGGAGCTATAAGCACGGCTGGAAACTGCGGCAACGTGGCGTGGGCAATTTGGTACGTTTGAATATCAAGTAGGACATTTGCTCCACCCACAAAGTCAAGTGCGGCTCGTTGGTCACGTTGCACTATAGCTACAAGCTGGCGTATAAGTGTCTTGGTGAACTGCGCGTTGTATTTTGAAACCCAAGCCATTTACTTCAATACTCCTGCTAACTTGGCTGCGTGCATATTGGAAAGAGGTTGCGCAGTCCCAGTTTTGGTTATGGATGCCATGACGTCTTTGTATGGAATGCGAAGCCCAAAGTAATCCGCACCTTTAATACCGCCAGTACTTTTAACCCATGTTGGATCGATTACTTTCCCACTTTGTTTGTCTACCATCCATGCATGTTCAACTGGAACTAACGGCTTACCGTCGGAACTGTGTACCATGGCGTGCCCATCATAGTAGTCGTACTTTTCGGGACTAACGAGTGCTCCAAGTTGAGCATTCTTAAAACACTCACCTAACTTAGAACCATTCTGTGCAGCAAACTCTTTGGAAGCTTTTATGTCCACTTCGTTAAATTGCTTTCCGTTTTCAACCATGTACTTATAGACTGGTCCCTGGTGTTCGTTACCTTCTGTCAACTTTGCAAAAGCCTTGTACATATCCTTAGACCCATTAACACCTGGTGTTCCAGAAACAGAGTCAATACTAGAACCTTTAGGTCTACCCGCTCCAGACCTAGCTCCACCGGAACCAGGGCCACCTAAGATAACTGTCTTTTTAGCCTTTTGAATATCGGCTTCAGTCACAGGCGTTGGTGTACTGATATAGGGAAGAGCTTCGTGGTCTGACTTTACAAACTTAGGATTGAACTTTGGAGCAATAGGACGCTTAGCCGCGGCTTTAATGTTCTTGATATCCTCATCACTAAAGCAACCCACGTTGTCCATTTTGATAAACGGAGCAATGGCACGTTCAATCAACTTGTTCATAATGTCTTCCCTGACTTTGCAACTGTCTCACCTGTAACACCATCACGCAGATGCCAACTTGTTACTTGTGGGAAATCTCGAACACGGGTAAAGGTATCAAAGTTTTTACTGTTTGTTCCTAATGGTGAACGTGCGTCTCGAATGTAGTCTGGTGGAACAAAACGTCCTGTTGTACCGTACCTGTTCATTACACGTTCAATGGCGGTATTGACATGAACATCCGTAAATTGAAGATGCACATTGTAACCCTCTTGCCCATACCTAGTAATTGTTCCTGCAATGTTGTCTTGCACTCCTTTACTTGGGTCACCATAAGACTTCATTGTCACGTCTTGCACAATGTTTTGGCGTGCAGCAATAGCACGTTCTGTAACTATGCTGGCGATGTGTGAACTTTCCTCATGCAAGTATGCTGCACCAGAACCACCTTTGTACTCGGGAAGCATCTCTTTAATATCGTCTGCGTTGATTTTGGTGTACCCTCTTAAATCCATGTCTTGAAGACCAGAAGTTTTACCAGCGCCTGGGAGTCCTCCAGTAATTAAAACATTTGGGTGTTCTTGTGGTGCTGTGAACTGAGACATGTAATGACCAACAATTTCATCATGTAATGCAGCCCGTTCGGCTGTGTAACCGTTAACTGTCCCAGAGTTCTTTTCATTAGAGTCGCCATGTGCCAATGCCATAGTACTTTCCGTGTACGCCCGTGCTAGTGGAACAATGTGGTACCGTTCATAAGGAGTTAAATCTCCTCTGCTTTGAAGATCATTGTGAATTCGCATGAAGTTTTGATTTTGACTTTCACTTTCGGTCATCTCCTTACTCATGCGATCACCACCGGTCTTACGACCAGCGCCTTCTCTTGCACCACCAGACCCGGGACCACCAAGCAGTAGAACTAACAAGAGCTTTTTACGACGTTCGAGTAACTGTTCCATTACAGTCCGAGAAGTTCCCGCCTTTTAGCCCATCTTTTCTTCTGACCCGCTGTTATGTTTGCTCTAGCTTCTGGTGAGTACTTTAATCCTACACGCGCCAGACGCATTCTAGCTCTAGTTTCTTCAGAAGCCTTTTGCCCCGTCCTACTTTTATTCCCTTTCGCCCTTTCAGAAATTTCTACTTTCTCTTCTTCAGACCAACGGTGCCCTTTAGCATACTGATTGCCTTTTGACTTTGCGCTTTGGATTGCTCTAGTTTCTTCAGAAGGGTGAAAACCTAATGAGTTTTTGTTGCCTATTTTAGAGGCACTCATTCTGGTACAAACTTCTAAGGGAAGATTTGTTCCAAGAACAGTAGTCATATCTCCACCAGAACGAATGTTGTATCCGTTTGGAGCTTTTGTTAAGTACCGCTGTATAAGGTACTTTTCAATTTGAAGAGCTTCTTCAACGAGAGATTCAAAAACAATTTCTACAGAAAAATTGTTTCTGCCAAACTCTTTGATGTCTTGCCCCAACAGTAAACTTCCTTGGTTATAATGCCCTTTCCAACGTGCAGATATTGTTTGTGTTGTGCAACCAATGTACCGTTTTCCATTAACTTGATTGGTAATTAAATAGACCCTTCCAATTGTGTTTTCCATAAAATCTAAAGCCCTAAAAGTTCCTTCCCAACATTACGAGCCATGGATGGATCTGAGCCACCAATACAAGCAAAGCCCTCAGCCCGCGCTATGTTTGCTAACCGTACAACCATGATTGAACGCATGGCTGCTTTTTGGGTCTTAGTTAAATCAAGAAGTTTACGCATAGGAACGCCACGTGCTCCAATGGCTTTTGTTAAAGACTGAAACCCAGCCAATGTTCCTGTTTGATGGAAGATGGCATAAGGAACACTGGAGCCCCACTTTAATGACTGTCTGGTAATCTCTTCAACATTTTCTTGCCCACCACGTTTGAAGCTTCCAGCTAATCGGCCGCTAGTGAATAAAATTGTATCGTTGCCTTTACCAGCAATGGTTGAGGCTGCAAGCGGAGCCCATTGACCGTGGCCATCTGTTGCAAACTGTTCATCAACACTAGGCTCAAGAACTTCGCTAACCATTACACGAAAGGCTGGAGCCCAATCGCGCATTGATACAATGAAGCTGTTTATGGCTGTGTGAAAAAGGACCTCTTTACCCTTTTGGCCCTTATAGTTCCACGAGTAGTCGATTTTGAATTCAAGCATTTTAAGGCTGCCAGTTTTTCCAAAAAGTACGGTTCTGTTGAAGCACGGGTGGAGTATCCTCTGGCATTGTTTCTGCCCCAGCCACACCCTGGAATAAGGGTGTAACGTCTTGGTGCCGTGCAATGTTACCTAATGGACCAACGTTAAACAAAGCATCATGCCCAGCTTTCGCAATTTCACCAAGCACCCGTAGATAAGTCTTACGACGTTCAGCCCCAAGTGAAGCCTCGCCCGGTTGTAGCGTTACCGTCGTTTGTAAGCTATCCAAAAGATCGGCAACAGCACCGTCGGCGTTCAGTGCTCGTAGAAAGTTCTTTTGGTCATTCGTAAGAACCCCACCGTTGTTTGGGGGATTGTCTGGATCAAACCCCCGCGTCAAAAATGCTGAACGAATTTGAGATTTACGGTTATCTATCCACTGCTGAATCTCAGAATCTTGCACGCTTCCAGGAGATGTGTTCTGAAACGAGGGAAACGCGGAGCACACATCTGTCACCGAACAATAGGCTGTACTTGAAGCAGCCATATTATTCGATCACATCCACCTTACCCAAAGTTGACCCATTGGTATTAACCGTAATGTAAATATTCGTCGCATCGGCGGCACTGGTTTCTGACCACCCACCGGGTGTTGTTCCATCTTTTCCGGGACGAAGGCTAATCCGTGATGGAGTATATGGAAGTCCATGTGGTACCGTGTTATCACTAGCAGTCAGTCCCGTAATAGTTAGAGTCGCTCGTCGGCGTTGACCTCCATTTAAACCCACTTCAGGGATGAAGTATGTAGGTGTGACTGCAATAACAGCTAACACAGGTCCTAATACAGGGAACCCATGGGCCAGAACAATAACAGCAAGTACCACAACAGCCAAAAAGATCAAGTTTCGCATTTTCATTTTAGTTTCTCCTTTCGATTTTTACTTTGCACCAAGTTCTGAGGCACGATTGGCAATAGCCTGTTTCACACCCTTACGGCCTTCAGGCGGAAAGTTTGGATTCACTTCTTCACCCTTCAACAGTGCTGCTAACGTTGTCAGTTCTGTTGTCTTGTCCAAAAGATCCTGAACTTCACGAGCCGAAAGTGAATGCGTTGCATTGCTGGCAGGAACATCATTGAAGTTAACGTTCGGTTTCAAAGGTGGCTCAACTACTACAGGTGCTCCGGGAGCACGTTGAATGGTTGCGGCTACAGGAGTAGCATACTCTGTTGCAGCATCTGGGGCTTCAAGCAACCACTTGGCTGCGGTTATGTCATCGACTTCCACCAGCCCACGGCCATATTCTGTACCGTTATGGGTAATCGGGTGAATAAGATTCAACGTTTTCATTTTTCCTTCTTTCTTTGTTTTGAAAATAAGAGGCTGGTAGATACGGTGTAGGAGTTCACCCTACCAGCCTCCTGCTCCAGCAGCAATTTCATTGTTGGTCTTTTTTGTAGTCCTTATGTCGCGGGTGGTCTTTTCCTGCCTTCCCATACCAAGAAGCGTCCTTGCCTTTGGCATAGTGCCCGTGACATGGGTGATCTTTACCTTTCACTCCGTACCAAGGGTTCTTTTCCTTAATATGCCCAACAAGCAAGCCAGTTCGAACTGCATGTTGTGAGTTCTCTTTGTATGTAACCCATTCCAAGTTACCCAATTTGTTGTTCTGTTTAACACCGTCTTTATGATTTGCATTACATCCTTCTGGTCGTGGGCTAACAAATGCTTCAAGAACAAGGACATGAACATAGTGATTCTTTTTGCGAAGAACCACATACGGATACTTACCTACTCCAGCGTGCCCTGGTTTAAGAATCTTCCCCGGTCGGGTGTTCGTGCTTTTAGTAACACGCTTAACCCGACCGAGGTTAGATACTGCATAGTCAACTTCTCCAACAACCGGTTTCCAAATCTCTTCCATAAAATCCTCTTGTAGTAAATGTTACTACAGAAGACTGTTAAAAGAAACTAAGCTACCGCGTTGGCAAACAAATACCCGGCATTAGCGTCTATCAGGTGCTGGTCATAATCAGTGATGTTATCACAGAGTTCTTTACCTCTGCTTCAACACGTCGTAGCACCGAAATAGTATACGTGTTGCTCAGACTATGTCTTCCCTTTCGGGCCGGGCGCTCTTGGACAGAATTATTGTTGGGACTCATCTGTCTAGTCGTTACACCTTCCGCAATACCTTAAGCCCATTGCGGCTTGGCTCGGCGTTATCGTACTATCTACGACTTTCACCGAATTCACCCAGTTTGTACGATGGACTTCGAAAAACCCATCGTGTACCTTAACAAACATTTATGCGGCCAATGCCTGTTCTTTATTTAAGTACTCAACACCGATGACGTCACTTCGCCGACGTTCATAGCGATACCGACGTACAAGGAAGCCTCCGGTATTTGCACCGAGGTCTCCACGCATACGCCCGTCGCCGCCAACCTTCACCATCCAAACAAATGTGTAACCCAGTGTGGCTTGACGTTTGCTGGGCCGTGCTGCTGCGTAGAACATCAAAACGTTTTTACCCCAGATATACGTCAAGCTGTCCGTACGACCTTCTGGAGTGTTCTGTTTCATTCCGCCGGCAACAACAACCTTAGCCACGCCAAAGGCTTCAGCCAATTCGTCTTCCGTGAGAGGCTTGCGTCCACCGGCCTGCGTGTACTTCACGCGATCAATCAGCTTCGGATGGTTACGGACCGTCAAATAGGTGTACTCCGACATGAGCAACTTGTACTCCTTCGGAGGCAACCCGGTTGACTGACGAATAACCGTCTTTTTCTGATCAATGGCAAGGAACGGATCACTATTGGCGAAGTCCGACCACTGACTGGTTCCACTCAGCGTTGTGTTCTGAGTGATGTTTGCGGTGGTGATGATCGCCGCGCCATTGATTTCCTCATTGAGTCGAATGGCTTCGGTCACCTTCAACGTTACTTCAATATCCAGGTCCGCTCCGGGATCAGCGTTCGCTTGGATTTCATCGGGCTGCGGATAATCCAATGCGTGTCCGTCGCAAAAGAAATACCCACGAGCATCAAGATCGATCGGAATCTCGTTAACATCAGCTCCAGGACGTTTGCTGTCCGGGTACTGCCTGAAGTGTTGTTTCGAGAACTTGAAGAATACGTCCGATTGTTTGTCAACCGGAACGACCGGAAAGACTTCCTTCTGGAAGACAAGATCCGGATTGTCATAAGCAATGCTGATGTTGGCAAGTGCCTCATCAACATGTACCTGATTGGCGGTAATCATGGGAGTTTATTTACCTCTCGTGTTTACGACGCCCCTGAGTTAGCTCGCCCCAATACACCTGGGATTGTTTTGTGGACGCTAATCTAGCGAGAAATCAGCGTTGCCCTGTTGAATAAAGGCGGTTTAAAACCCTATTTTAACGTGGCTAGAAGGCTCGTAGCCACAGGTTTAAGGGTTAGAACATAGTTTCTAGGGCTACAGCTTGCGCCGCATGATTGTGAGCAGCACGCGGATAACGTCGTTGGCCTGACCAGCAGGGTCAAGCGCAATGCCAACAATGTAGGCCAAGGTACCACCAACTTCACTGACAGTCTTAATGCGACCCTGTGAATCAGCAACATTGACTTCGTCACCCTTCGTAATTGCCGAGGCTGCAACGCAGCGTGTGATGCCAACAACACGGGTATTGATCTTGCGACCGGTTGCCGCTGTTGGAATAACGTTTGACGGCCACGCTGTTCCGCTGGTGATTTGATAAACACCGGCACTGTAATCATTGAAGCCGTTCGGAAGGATTGATTCCTGGGCTACCCCAATAATTGGTCCGTCGTTGGCCCCTGAGGGAACCAAACAACCGTCAAGATACGTTGTGGCTGTATCCAGTTTCAATGCCGTGAACTTGCCGACTTCAACGTTCTGGTTCAGCGAAAATGCTTTGTCGAGTAATGCGTCCATGTTCTATTAGCTCCTTTCCGCCGTGGCTTCGGCCAAGATTTGAGTGTCTTTTTGATGACGCTTCCAAAGGCTAGGATTCTGCCGAGTAACTTCTTTCAAAGCCTCAGCGTACTTCACCTTCTTCTCCGTCATATATTGTGAAACAGCGTCGTTCAATTCTTGGGTGGCAGTTCCGGTTTCCTTACCATTACCTTCAACCCCACGAATGTTGAGATCAATAACGGGCTTGGCATCATTCAAGAATTCAACCGCCTTGTCGTAATTGGTGATGGCCAATTCGTACATTGCCTGGCGCTGCTTTGGAAGCAGCTTGCCTTTCTTGATTGCGCCATCAACCAAACGCTCAATCTTCTGAGCCTTCAGGTACCCACCCATGGTCAGCTTACCATCAGCCAACTGCGTTTCAGCCAACGTCATTGTGGCTTCACCGGGTGATGCTTTTGCAAATTCTGTAAGACACATCACTTCAGCTTTGTTAGCCTTGTCTTTGTCTGTGGCTTTGCGGTTAACCCGACGAACACGGAATCCAATAGCTTCAGACAATTTCTTGAGGTCTTTCTTGTCCTTGCCGTCTTTTCCATCTTCACCATCCTTACCGTCTTCTCCGTCTTCTCCGTCTTCTCCGTCCTCACCATCGTTATCACCGTCATCATCTTCGTGTGTGATCTTCAGATCCCCGGCCTTAGCCGTGTCCTTCAGAGATGCTAAGTTTTTCGCATCCTCGGCATCCTTAAGAGATGTTGCTTTCATCTTCCGGAATTCCTCAAGCTCTTTGCGCTCAGCAAGAGTTAACTCATCTCGATTATCTTTGATTGCTCCATTGGAATGATCAATGGGGCCACCTTCAGCCATGCAGCTCTTCATTGATGCTTCTTCGGCAAGTCCAACCATTTCTTCACCGTCGAAAACGCCGTGTTTCCCAGCATCAGGCTGACCAGCGGGAATTTTCTTAACCTTAAACTGCTTGTTCGCCATTGGGTCCTTTTTCCTTTCTTTTGCGATGTCTGTTGGTACATGCACATCACCTACGTTAATTAGCCGTTGATGCTCCGACAAAGCCACGGCTTCAAGCAGTGTCGGATATTCACTTGCCCCAATCTCAATAGGAGGCAAATCTTTTAGGAAGGGTCTGTTCGTGATTGCTCCGGCAGCAAGGCGTGTCCCAATAGCTTTGCCTTGCTCGTCTTCATCGTTCCAATGAATTTCTGGTGAGAAGTACCGGTACTCTTTTGAGCGAATTGCGGCTAAACAAGCTGGCGTAAATTCAGCCCAGCCCCAAAGCACCTGTGAATTACCCTTAAAGTTTTCAATCCCATCACCCTTCTTCAACCACCCACTGGCCCGACTATGGCCCGGAGGACTGTTTGGTGCTGCCGATAGATGTTCATAGTCCAAAGGAACTTCACGCTGCGTCAGTTGCTTCTGCATCTGCTTCAAATCATCAAGGCTGATATTGAACTTTTTGCCGTCACGTTCAAAGTTTCCTGTGTACGCAATGGCAACCCGCACCAACCCATCCTTAACGTCAGACAGAAGCTCTAGGACTTTTTGTTCCCCTTCGTTTAACCCTGTTGTTACTTTGGCTGTGGGAGTTTTGTCCATCTGTTCTTTGATTACTCCGTTGGCTTGTGCAAAGGCGGAAGATTCAGCCTTGCTATCAGCTTCACCGCCCTTTTTAGCTTTGTCGTAAGCACTGTTCCAAACCTCCATCCACTGCTTTTTGTGCTCAGTAGGAACAGTGTCTGGAATCTCACTTACAGATTGATAAGGCATTTACAGCCTCCTTTAGTGTCCGGTACAGGTGAATCCTAAGGTAACGTCTGTACCTGAATTACCTTTGATCGACAGAGTTGCTGTTGTTGCTCCAGTAGCCAACGGAATAATTGCTCCAACAGATGTCGTTCCTGTAACAGCAACAGGGAAACCCATGCAAACAAAACTTGTGTCGGAAAATGGAAGCCCTGTAAGTGATGCAACACCGGCAGTAGTTGCGATTCCACTCCCTGTTACCGTAATCGCAGTGTAACCAGCCGTTTTTGCACAAGCAACCGTTGCACCGCAAGTCTCGTAAACTTGAGTTGGCGTTGGAAGCTGAAGACTTGTTGGAACCTGCGTCAGGATGTTCGAACTACCATCAGTCGTAACAGTTCCAACGAGAACATTCCCTGCTGCCATTGCTGTGGCTAATGTGTTTGTAACGTTCAACGCCGTGCCTGAAGTCCAGTAAATGAACGTACAAGTCGCCATTAACGGAGCTACGCATGTAGATGAAGCACCTAATGTACCAAGTCCAGTTGTTGAAGCAATAATTGGTTTTGCAACACCACCAGCGTAAACCGTTCCGGCGGTGTATTGAACCGTACCAGCTCCAACAGCGCTTGTAAATGCTGGTGCCGCAAATGCAGAACTAAACGCCCCATAACTTGTGCTTGCAGACTGCTGCATTAAAGCAACAACTGGAGTTGACGCAAACGTTGTGTGCATTAATGCTGCAACTGCTGGAGTTGCAACCAACGGCTTTGGTGCCGCCATTTCCTGGCGCCCAACTATGAACAAAAACATTGCAACAACCGTTGCAAAGATTAAAAGTCTTTTCATTGATTTTCCTTTCTTTACTACCGAGCGATTATTGAAATTGCGGCTGGTGCCGAAGTACCGAATGCACCAGTGCAATTGAAAGTGAACTTCGTGACGTTGCCGAATCCTAGCGCAACCGTTGCCGATACTGCGCTAGTGGTTACTGATGTTGTTCCCAATTGTTCAATCACCGTCCAAGCATTTACTGTTCCTGTTGTGACTGTTAAAGCTGGAGCCGTTCCAATTGTTAAAAACGTTGTACCACCGTCGAAACTGGTTTTGGCTTGAGCCGTACAAGTTGTATACGTCCCTGTCACAGTGCCAAACTTGTATTGCACCATTACGTTGTGCGTATTTGGCGTTGGCGTTGGTGTTGTGTCTAAAGTTACCCCAGCAAACGTAATGCTCTGCTGGTCAGTTACAGGTTGATTAGGACTGAACAAATAGGTTGGCCCCTGTCCTATAACTTTATACTGCGTCCCAATACTAAGCAGCACAATGCCAACAATAACCGGCATAAGAAATGTTAACAATACCTTTTTCACAACACCCCCATTCTTCCTAACAAATCGTCGTCTTCACGTAAACGTCGATCTCTTTCTGTGTTATCAATTTCAACTCGCACTGGTCCAAGACGAAATTCAATCTCTAACGATTGCAATCCTCGAACCTGAATTTCAAGTATTCTTGCTTCTCGTGGAGGGAAGTCCCTTCCAAGTCCAACGCCACCCTGTTGTTGTAAAGGTGCTGGTGGTGGTGGAGGTGGGGTATTTCCAGAAACATACCCAGTAGTAACAACCAGACCAATGGAGAACAGAAACCCACGTGTAACAATTCCACTGATTCCAAACCCCATCTATGTTGCTCTTGTTCTCAACGTTGGAACTGTTGCACTGTCAATATTCGATGTCATTGCTGATGTTGTCCCATCAATCTTGTTGTTTGTAATAACCGTTCCAACGATTCCGAATTCATTCAATAATGAAAGCAACATAAACTGCATTTGCGCAAATGTTGGAACCGCGTGTAATGCCGCGTAGGATTCAGTTCCAAGTGAACGTGCAAAAATAGCATCCGCAATTGAATTTAAAACTGCTGCTGATATCGGAACTCCAGTGTTCAACGCATCAATCAACGCTGCCCTAACGTTTGTCCATTGCACTGTTGAAAGGGCCGTGGCTGCTGGAGCCAGTGTATTCAACGCTACGTTAATATCCGCCTTCAATAGAGCACCAATACTACTTGCTGTGCCAAAGTCTGCTGAAGCAAGCAGATCCTGCCACACTGCTGTGGCTACTTGTGCGGCGGTTGGAGCAGATGCACCAGCGACCGCATCGAATGGAAGGATCGCAAATGTTGTTGTATTGTCTGGGTTTGTTGCCCATGCTGCAACCGTAGCAACCTGTGTTCCACCGTTGTAAGCAGAAATAAATCGTGCTTGACCCGCTCCCGTTCCACCAGTCAATAAGATCAGATCGTTGTTGTAAAAATTATTCGTTGCTGAAGCACCAGCATCTAACGTAATCGACGTTGCTGCACCGGACACCGCTGTGTTACTGCGAATTGCTTTTAACCCAGACCCAGCCGCAATCGAAGCATCTGTAATAGCTCCAGTTGCAAGTGTAACACCTGCTGTAACCGCTGCGGCAGTTGGAGTCGCAGCTGTTGCCGCAGTCGTGACGCTGGTCTTCATCGTTGCCGAAAGGTCTCCAGTGATAGAGACCGCGGTAGTGACGGCTGCTGCTGTCGGCGTGGCGGCAGTCGCGGCAGTTGTCACTGACGCTTTCATTACAGCCGTGAGATCGCCGACGGTTGGGGCATTCGTTAAATTCGTTGTCGTCGGGATAACGCCATCCACGGCCAACCCCAATACGGGCTTGATAGTTGTCACTGCCGCGGTCGATACGCCATTGATGGCCAGCGGGTTGGAATCAACCTTCCCTGGGGACGTGAATGTCAGCCCTGCCGTTGATGCCTGGATGGCTTCGATGTCCACGTTCATCTCGTCCATATCCAAAGAGCCTGCCGCCGTCGTGAGCAGTCCGCCTGCTGCGTTGGCTGCCGCGTCCGGGATACTGCCGCCCGTTCCAAAGAGCGAGTTCCACATATTCGCCGGAACTACCATGAAATCCATCCATACTGGACAGAAGGCTGCGCCGTTTGCGAACTGCATCCTGAGTGCACCAAGCGTGTTGTGATCAGCCCCCTGTAGTGTCACAAGATAATTCCCAAACGCATCATAGGTTGTCGCGACAAGCCCAGACGCATCACGAGCGGCAAATGCGCCGCCGTTCTTGGATAGCCGGATTCCTGTTGATGTATTTTCGGTTTGATTTGAGCCCGAGCCAACAAGGTTCGTAACAAGCGTGACGCCATCCGTGTTGAGCAGGAATGGTCCCATGCTGATAACGACGGGCCCCGTACCTTGCTTAAGCCAGAGCGACATCTAGTTCCACCTCTGCCGGTTGGCGTTCATGATTTGCGGAACTACGCCACCGCCTGCGGCCGCTGCCTTATAGGTCACGCATATCGCGCCCTCATTCTGGTTGCCAGTAACCCACGAGCCGGTTGCAGTCTGCGCCGCCGTGCTGCCTGAAAGAACCTTGTCTTCCGGCGCCCATACGGCGGTTACCGATGCACTCGTGACCTGTGACCGAATCGTATATCCAGATCCGGCCGATATTGTCTCTGAGCCACTTTGGACAAAAAGCAGACCATAGACTAGATCATTTGAACCGGCCAGCGTTGCCGTTGCGCCCGACGTGATTCCATTGGCCTGAGTCCTAAATCCTGCGGTTGAAGCAGTCTTGTCTGTCCAACTCGACGTAGCGATACCAGAATACTCTGTTAACTGGCCACCGAAATAACTTACCGCAGAAGCGTTTGTCCACGTAATCGTGACCGTATCAGTATTCGTCAGAGCGCTCGTCATGTAGCCGGACGCAACGCCGACAATCTGACCGCCGCCCATATCCTGGCCGCCAACATCCACGACATAAGTGTTGCCCTTACTGTCGGTAACTGAAGCGATGGTGTCTCCAGCGGCGTTAATGTACCGGAAACCTATAACTACAAGCAAATCACCTTGAGCGACCGATGCGCCCGTTGTGATCACCAGTTTATTGTTGGTGTCCACTGCCGGGACGACCGCAACGACATCTTTAACCCATGCGGCTGGCATTAGCCTTGTGCTCCTTCGCGCTCAGGAACGATCAGATGGCCCGACTTGGATGGTTGCCAGTTCATGCCCAAAGAATTCCAATCTTCGAACTGATCACGTAGTTGATTAAGTACGTCAGCGTACCCGGCGTATTCGAGTCACCTTCAGCGAGAACCGCAGTTCCGTTGTAGTGCTTCTGGATATCGGGATTCAATGCGAGTGACCAAATGAATTTTGGGATCTGCGAGCCGGGGCTGAGCAGCGCCAATCCAGCGTTCACTTTCAAGGTCTGATCGCCGCCGCCACCAGTAATGTACTGCGCTGTATCCGCAATACGGACAGTTGCTCGCATGACCAGGTCGGGATTATTTGCAATGGTGTAAATGTCTGGATCTCTCATTAACTACCTCCTCTAGTCATAAAACTATTACTAACGAACCAACTGGCATTGAATCAAATGGAGATTTAAAATGCTCATCAATAGGCAAATGAACTTTAAACACCGACCCGGCTGTCGTGTGTAGCTTTCCAAAGTCTAAAACCGCAACAGCTTTGTTTCCTTTCGTTACGTTATAAATTAATGCTCCTCGCGCCGAGAACGTCCCAAACGACCAAATCACTGGGCTATGAAAAGAAGTGTAAACCGTTCGACCAATGCTTACGGGCGTCACATTAATCAACAACATTCCACCCTCTTCGTAGCCTCTACCTCTCGTTTCGCCTTTGGGGTCGTACACTTCAGTAAGCGGTCCTAATGGAACGTTATCCTGGTACAAAGCTATACGGAAAGAATCTCCACCAGTTACAGCAAAGTTATGAACTCCCTTCATACATTCCAACTTGAAGCTGTTACAGATTGAATGAATCATTCTTCAGTTTCCGTGACGTGAGTAATCTTGCCTTCGGCATCACGATGGACCTTCTTAATTACCTTACGCTTCTTCCCAACCTTGGCTGATAACTGTGCAATTTCTTTTTCTGTCTTCTCTTGTGATTCCTGAGATTGCCTGCGGAACTCTGTCAGTAGTGTGTCAAAAGAACTTGCTTCAGGTTTGCTCTTAAGAGCATTCTTAAGACGTTCAACTTCTTCAGTCAACAATTGCTGAACATCATTTTGCTTTCCGGCCAAACCTGAAAGCCCATCACGTAGGCTCTGTACAGCGGTACTAATTTGGTTCTCAGTCTTTTCAGAAAGCTCCTGCTGTTTACCCTCCGAGGCCACAGTCTTCTCAGCCAGTACTTCTGTCAACGATATCTGCCCATTCCGTAGGTCTTCAATGGCTGTTGCAATAGACTCACGGAAAGCCCCAAGCGTGTTTTGAATCAACGTGGCGTTTTCTTTATTCTGTTCACTCAGCATGCGCTCAAACAATTGATGCCCTGTGTCTATGTCAATCTTAATATCTGGAATCTTGATATCCGCAAATGATGGAGCCTTCATCTCCGGCATGTTGATGTTGATTTCTGGCTTGGTTCCGGTTATTGCTCTTTCGATCAGCATCAGCACATCGGATACATTAATTTCTTTTGACTTTTCATTCTGGGGTTCATAAGGCTTCACGGTCAAAGCTGTTTCCTTCAGTGGAATTGTTTCACGTTGTAATTCCACTGTACCTTCATCTGCAAAGATAGGCATCAGTTGTCCTCGGCACATATCCGCACCTTCGCAGTCATCTCCTGGGCTCCAGTCCACATCATCTAACGTGTCCCACTCGTTGCCATCACCCTCTTCACAGGCATCGCAAGTGTTCTGGTCCATGGCTTCACTGCGGGCGTAACTGGATATTTCATCTGCAAGTTCTTCAAAGGCTGCGTAACGACCACCAGCCACAGCTGAACGTGCAGCTTCACCCGCAATGCGGTCAAGTACTGAATCACTACCATCAAACATGTCACTGGCAATGGCATCACCAAGGTCTACATCACGTAAGCCTTTTTTGTAATTGTCGATATGAGACGCTTTGGCTCGGGCTGTAATGCTGTTGTTCAGATCACTAACAGCGGCTTTGGCTATCAGTCCGGGACGGTCTTGACTAGCAGACTTCTCAGCTAGGGTTTCTTTACTTTGTTTCAACTTTAATTGTCCGTGGCCGTCTTCCAAAGCCTGTTTGAATTCGCGGACTGTCATTGTGGTCATGAAGCCAAAGGCTTCTTCACTACGTCCATGGTTGGACATGTAAATTTGCTTTGCAGTTGCTTCATTTGAGGCATTAAGAATTACTTTATCCTCATCGTAGGCTTTTGTGTCTGGGTCATTCTGATGAACAATGTAAACAAACTGCGCTGTGGAGTCATTCCCAAGATAGCAATCAATGTGGTCTTCGTCATTACCTATAGTTGAAGGCTTACCTACATGCTCCTCAGGACGAGATTTGTGTGACATCCTGATATACCCATATGGAACACTAATCAACTGGCTCCAGTCATTCCCATTCTTATCTGTTCCACTGCGTAGCGTTCCCTTTTCATTCTCAATAGAAACGTCAAGCCCATGCCACTGCTTGCGATTGTGTAAACGATGACTTAGCAACACCGCATGTGGCTGTTCCTTCTTTGATTTACCTGTTGCTCTGTACCGTTCGGCATAAACTTGTGAGTAGCCGTAATCATGAGCGATGCTTGTAGCCTTTTCAATTCGTGCTGCAAGGTTTCTATCGAATGGTAAATTAAGTGTGCTCAAATGCTCAGGCTCTAACGCTAGCGCCCTCTGTGAAGCATCTGCAATTAATTCGGGCTTCTTAGCTCCAAGTAAGCGTCGGATGCTGACAGCCGTGGAATCTGCACGTTTAACGTGCCCTTCAAAGTCATGATGCTGTTCTTCAGAACGTAATGGCCGTCGAGGTTCGGCTAAAGCAACAAACTCAGCTTCATTGCCACCACTTCCGGGTCCGCCGCCTAAGAGTTCACTCATCGACTGTTTAGGTAATGCTGGGTTACTTGGCACAGTTGGAACAACACCCTTCTGCCCTTGCGGATTCTGCCCAGGAACAGTTGGTTGAATCTTTGGTAGCTTTGGAGCTTGGGGATTGTTCTTGTCCTGCTGCTGTTGCTGATCACGTTGGGCTTTTTGTTTTCCGGGACTTCCTACTGGCTGCTTATTACCTGCTTGCTCTTGCTCTGGTGTTAATGGTGCATCGCCAGCATCGTGTTCAAGTGCTGTTGGATCTGTTGCTGTCTCTTGAACCTTCTGAGTAACGGGCGCGTAACGTACACGAGGCTCCTTGCTCTTGGTTGGCATCCCTACTTTCCTACGGAACCAGTTCTCAGTATCGTCATCTGGTTGAATTAAATCTACATTGGATGTGGCAATGTCTTTAATGGCGCCCATCATATCCAACGGATTCAATGTCGTAATATTTGGAATCGCCAAACGTGGGTACGGCATGTCCTTTTTGCTAGGATAGTTGAAGTCCACATAACGACGAATGGTGTTGTCACTAATCGTGTCACAAATAAACTTGCCTGCGGCTTCTTCACTCAATTGAAAGAAGTCTACCATCGTTGAACCTAATGCGCGTGAACCAGAACTGGAACTCCCCAACGTCATGAACATAGCCAACACTGACCGACAAATCATTTCACTATGATGCTTGATAGGGGGTTCCATATCTTTTGGGCGGCCTTTGACGGAGACAAGGTCAAAGGTCCACCCATTAGGCAGCACCATGGAGGTCGATTCATGCGCTGCCAAATTGTTTACCCAATTGGTTGCTGCTTGTTTATCTTCAAGGCTTCCGGTTGGTCCCATAATGATGGTTGGAACACCGGCACCGTTGCGCTCACAGGCAATGGATTCAATTCTGTACAAGCCATTCTTAATATACCAGTGCTGGTATGCCGAGCGCAGCAGGCTGTTATGCGTTGGGCACAAACCCTCACCAACAAGGAACAAATGAGATGTGCCAGAAACTTCAATACACTTTGTTTCACGCGACCTAACTCTTTCAACAGACGTAATGTAGTGACGAACTTTACGAATGAATTTCTTTTGCTCAATTATCAATTCTAGTTTTTCTGCTTTCCGAGGAAGACGAAAAACAATGAAGTTGGGTGCAAACCTAACCTCCCAAGCTGGTTGTACTCGGTATGCCATTGGCAACGGTACAACTGTTGGAATCACACCCAATGACCTAACTAAGTCAATCACAGATCTAATAAGCAAAGGGTTTGCATTAGAAAAACTGCATTGACCATCTGCATTAACTGAACCATCGCTATCCATTAGTCCAGCAAGCAGTCTCAATCGTTGTGCAACAGAACCAAACAAATAATCAGATGGAACGTGCTTGTTCTTAAATAAACCCAAACCTTTAATTTGAGTAATAAGACCAAACACAGTAATTACTCTGCCCAGCCCACCAACGGAACCATTGTGCCCAACAGCCACATCATAATCAAGGTCAACTAAATCATCCGCAAACCACTGCACATCGTTTGCATGAAACGCAATCCTACTGTATGCACCGTCACCGTTTCCTAACCACAACCCTAAAACATAGGGATCAATTGCTAGTTCTTTTTCTGGGTACTCCAGTGGTTTAGCACATGGTATAGAATGATTGGAACAAGTGGCTGAATCCTCTTGCTTACTATTGTGGTGAAGTACAGTACCCGCGATTTGCTTTGTTGTTTTTAATGAAGGCTCTTTTCGCTGGGCACGGTCATTGAATGTATGCGTTAACCACTCGTGGTTTTCATCTGCAACAATACTTTCGCTGTCATCAAAAGTAACTTTGTAACAAGGTCTATTCTTCCAGTTGGCTACTGCTGTTACTTCTTGAACCATTCCCTGTTCGTCAAAAACTTCATCACCCACATTTAGATCACCCATAGTCTTCCAGCCATCAGGTGTTGGTACTGGTGTGTCTAACGCAAGAGCGCGTCCGTAAAAATTCGAGCCCTCTTTGTTCAAGCTGAACAACGTGAACTTGTCACTGGGCACAGCAACGTTGACAAACTGATTTCCGCGGTAACCCCACTGTTCAACAGATTTTAATGTCTCACCATCTTCTTCAACGTGGAATCGATAGAAGGTCAGTGGCAATCGTGGGGCCATCTTTGTAAGCCGAACCTTGTTCCCATCAATTTTCCAGATGTCTTCGTAGCCACTGCAACCAAAGTCCATACACAATAAAGCGTTTTCGATCACCTCTTCCCAACGTTGGGTGAACTTCATACCCAGAGAGTTTTCGTACTCTAACCCCCCAAATAAATTGTCCTCCACGTCTTCAGCAATTTCTTTGGCTAGATCAAAGCCGGGTTCATTCTCTTTTATGCCCGGAATGACTTTAAACTCTGCACCACGAATAGGTAACTTGCAGGCTGCAAGAATGGCTGCAACGTCGGCATCACTGCGGCGCATCTTTTCATACACAACCAAGCCATTACGGCCGGAAAGTTCTGAATTGTACTCACCAAGCTCTTCAACAAAGCCACTGATGATCGGTGTCCCAGTTGGACCGTAAGTGCTAAGATCTGGAACACTGCTTTCTGCGACTCGTGGTTTAATCGGAGGAAGCCCTCCAGCATACTCACCTGGACGAATAATTAATGGCTGTGTGTCTCCGACTATTTGCCGCAGATCTAACGGTGCACGTCCTTTAGCCTTTGGTGGGGCTAGTGCTTTTGGAAACTCTCCAAGCAGCTTCTTACGAGGTGCGGCTTTTTTAGTTTTGGCTTTAGTCACTATAGAAATCCCAACTGGCTGTGGTTGAATGACAATTGCAATTGTGAATCCAATAAGGAACAGTGCTGTGTCAAATATGATTCTGTTGCGGTAACGCCGTAGAAAGCCCACTCAATCATTTCCTTCTATACACCGTAATGCTTTTCGCTATCGGGTTGAAGTCCACCAGGTCGGAAGTCCAGTCATAGGGTAGAGTGCCTGAATTCGCCACTCTGACTTGCACTGTTTTAGAGGCGGAGTTGAAACGGATTGTATCCACCGTTTCGTCGTACGGCAGACTCCCCATATTGATCCACTGCTCGCCGTATTTGTCGGTTTCTGTGGATGGTGCAGCTCGCGACGGCAGCTCAGGAGAGGATACTGCCGATTTTGAAGACAACTGCACCATCCACACATTAGGTGAGTCTGTAATTTTACCATTGTTTGAACCAAAGACAATTGAAGTTGGTCCAGCAAATGCACCCCGAGGCTGCACAATATAATTATCAACTCCCTGACCAAGGTTTACATTCGAATTATGGTTACAAACAATTTGCACTGGTTGTGCTGGATCAAATGAAGCAAGCACGATTTGATTCGCAAACTTCATATTCGAGTCTTTACCGTATGTACTCACAAGACAACCAAGTTTGCTATCTGCGGCAATATCAACAGACATTGAGTCTGGTCCGAATGCAGACCAACCTAACCTCAACAACCCAACTTGAGATGCATCGGCAAGTTTAACCTTGATGACCCCGTTAGGAAAGTCTGAAAGCGTAACTGGGTTCTCTGCGCTATTCGTCCAAAGCATAATCTCAGAACCATCTACATCACGGCAAATCGCTAAGTGCCCATTCGCATTTACAAGCTGCCTCTGAAAGACCATTGCGGAATTGAACAGTTCAACGCCACAGTATCGAGCATTCCCGGCTGGAAAATACGAGACAACAACATTATTATCTGGCGTAATGTAAAGGTTGTTGACGCCTGGAAGAGCAAGGGCTGCACCCTTAATGTTCTTCACGCAGTCGTAGACAAAGATTTCAGAACTCCCGTTCTTAGAGCCCTCAAACACAAAGTGCGATCCGTCTTCACTGATATCAGATTTTCCTCGACCTGTAATCGAAGCGTATTCATCGAATGTCCAGACGATAGACTGTAACCCTGTCTTGACACTCATCTGCCGAAGCTGGTTACCGAGGATAAAATAGATTAGATACGGATCGGTCGGATGCCATGCGAGTTCCTGGCGTGCTCCTAGTGCTGGCAGATCCTTAAACACACTTCCGTCTGCATTTAAGATTTGAAAATGGTCAAGCAATGACGGCAGTGAAGATGCCAGAATGTTGAACAACGAGTTATCGCAGTTGCGGGAACGCTTCGATGGGTACTCGATTCCGCTCAGATTCTTAGATGTGATTTGTGTTGGTATCATTTTCTTGTAGCGGCTGCGTTTGCTGCAATAGCCGCTTGAGCGGCAGCAGTGGCGGCTGCATTAGCAGCAGCCACCGCATTAGTGTTGGTGCTGTCCATCACTCGCTCAACTCTTGAAACTCGGTCAGCTATTTCAGCCTGCCCCCTCTGCACATTATCCATGTTGGCTTTCTGGATATCTTTCATGTTCGAGACATCACTTCTCAAACCACCAATGAAGTAAGCGAACATAAGAAAAGTGAGGAGCGTTGACATCAAGGCAGAACCCGCTGCAATTATCCACCCGTACTTGTGGCACCCATCTATAAAGGTGCGCTGTGTCATTTCTTCTTTGCGACTTTCTTACGTGGAACGAGCTTTCTGATCTTAGCCTTAACCACTTTATGTACGGGAATCTCGGCCAGCTTCTCCTCGGAAATAACAATTGGAATTTCAAAGGCTGGATGTTCAATTACAACCTCTTCTGAAGGTTGCTTTGGACCATAGGCAATATACAAAACACCCATGATCACCAAAAGAACAGCAATAACAATAATGATAGTCATTTAAATCCCATCCTGTGTCGCATGAAGTGGACAACAAGACAAATGATCAGCACGGTTACCAGTATTCCACCACCAGCCAGTGGGTTGTTGTAATGGGTAATCAGGCTACCCAATCCACCAAAGAGGAAAAAGATAATCAACAGAAGCAAAATCAAGTCCATTGGCAATCTCCTTTTTAAAAGTGAAGCGTCAGTCTCACGACGATGCTTCCTTGTCGGAAATTTACGCTGCTGGAGTATTGGCAACAACGCCGGCAGCCTGCTTGGCGGAGGCGGCGTCTTGAGCGGTTGCAAGATCCGTCAACTGCTGAAGTTGTGCAGGGGTTGCACCTGCGGCTGCGGCGGCAGCAGTTGCATTTTTCAGCAATGTATTGTTCGCGGCCAGCAGATTCAGCGTGGCGTCTTCGGCGTTCGTGTTTCTCGTTGCGGCCGCGACTGCGGCATCAATAGCAACCTGTAATGCGGATGCGCTCATAATTTATTTCCTTCTGCGGTATTCACCGCCTGCTTAAGTTTTTCGGTTTTAGCTTCCTGTTCAGCATTCAACTTGTTAAGTCTGTCAATTGCCGATTGAAGGTTGCTGGAATGTGTCTTGCGAATTTCGTAGACTACCCAAATGGCACCCACGACAATCGCTGCTAGAATGATGTAACTCATTCTAATTTACGCAACAGCCCAAAAAGCCGTTGCGGTGTCAGGAACGTTGCCGGTGTTGTTGTTCACAAGGCTTCTGTAACCAACGCCACGGAACTGAATGGTGTCACCGGCCTGATACAAGGTTGTATCAACCCACATAGCTCGTGGGTTCTGCACAACAATGGAACCCACGCGCCACATGTTTGATGTCGCGCTTGGAACATTGCCAGCATTCACACCAGTGAAAGAACTGACGTACTGAACGCCGTCGTGCTGCACCAAATCACCGAATGCATACTGCGCAGTTGTATCCCAGGTGGATGGCACGCGAGCAGCCGAAGCATTCAATAATGCTTCGGCCACACCGTTTTCAACAGCACTGGAAAAAACGTCAGCATGCTGTACAATCTTTTCGCCAAGACCCAGAGGTGAGGGGTCAGCTTCGGCACGGGTAATCAGGCTACCCAATGACTTTACCAGAATGTCAACTCCAGCTTTGATGGTTCTGCTGTTCTTGACGTTTGATATGATCGTATCGATTTCGTTTTGTGTATCCATTATGTTTTCCTTTCAGGTGTTCTTTACGTGTCCGGGTCTTTGTGCTGGAGGAGGTGTTTCAGTGTGTGGGCCGCTCGGTGGAGCCTGTGTCGGTGGTGCCGGTGGATTTGCTGGTGGTTTCCCTTGTGGGTACTGAGGGTCTGGATTCTGCGGAGGATTGACATGTGTGGGATCAGACATTTTATTTTCCTTTCGTTAACGGCCTGTTGGGACTTCCTCAGAACCTTCATCTTCTGTTGGAAGCGTTGAATGTTTTGTTGATGGCTTCGGTTCATTCTGCGGCTGAGGCTGTGGTGGCGGTTGAACAGGCTTCTTAGGATCTTTATCTGACATTTGCTTTCTCCTTACATTTTCGATGCTTGCTAACAAATTCACGCATCACTGTCTTCCATGAACTTAAAGTCTGACCAAACTTCCACCCAATACTTTTGGCACAGCGTTCACAAAGAATGGCAAGATCGTTTTTGTCTGTAACAATCCACACTGGGTATCCAACATGGCTTGCCATTTCACGGTTTCCTCACCAGGAAAAATGTTAGTACAGCAACAGCAAGCCCACCAACTCCAACGATAGATGCAATGATCAATATCAAGTAGTGAGCAAACTTATCTGTACCTTCTGTTTTACCACCAGCACCAGCACGTGAAGAGATCATGGCTTCCATCTTAGTGGCTAAGTCCGCCATCTGTGGGTCGGAGTAAGACTGCTTACCACTGCGCTCGTAACTGGATTTCTCAAGCAAGCCAATTCGCTCATTCAAACTGTTCACTGTATTTGCTGTTTGTGTGGCGATTGTTTGTGCTGTAGAAACAACCAGCATTCTAAGATTTTCAGCATTGGCTGCTGTGGTTGCTGCAAGAGCTTGGATAGCTGCCTGTGACCTATTGTCGGCAGTACTGACAGCAGACACATCCACTTGACGGATCTTATCCAACCTATCTGATTCTTTGCCACTTAACTCTTTAGAGTGAACATCACGAATGGTGTCAATTTCTTTCGCATGGTCGGCTCGAAGTTGCTGGAGTTGCTGAATATAGTGCAGCTGAGAATCAATCAACTCTTTAGTTAAAACACGAAGATCGTCCTGCCTCCGATTTGCGGCCTCACTGAGATCCTTAACATTCGGAGTTGGATCAATCACGGGATTGAATGAAGCATCAATCGCAGGACCACGTCCACCTGTGTCTTTTGGATCAGCCATTATTATTTATGGATTCTTGTTAACCGTTTCTTGCACATCTTGAACGGCCTCAATAACCTTACCAGTTGCAACACGCTGAACTACAGCAACCTTTGCTGAAGCATCAATCAGTGCTGTCTTTGGCGCGTACACTAATTGGTACAGCATCTCTTGGCCTACAAACTGTTGTGCGGCACCCCATAAGAACGTAAGCCCTGACATAACTGTTAACCCAGTAATCGTACTTGTTAACGTGCCTGTTACAGCATTGTAGTCAAAGTGAATTGCAAAACCAGTAGCTAAAGCCGCTATTGCACTAAAAAGGCGGTTCAACTGCGTGGTGTCCATGTTGATAAACTTGCACCAACCCGCTTTCTTCATTTCCTGTAGAACCCACACCACTGTACCAATTGAAGTCACATGAGTTAGTAAGCTGGGTTCAGTCATTTATTTACTCCCAACCTTACAAGCCCTATGGTGTGCTCCCATACCGCCATTGCCGATAGCTCGCCCACAAGCACACTTGGAGTAGACTCCGGATTTCCTGTTGTTGCCGATTCTTTGATGCGGTGCCAGTTCAAGTTTCCCAATCTGTTCACTGAGTTTGAGGATCTGTTCATTAGAGCTTTTTAGCTTGGCACGGGATAGCCTACTTCGAAGTCGATGAAGTTCGGGATTACGTCGGCACCATTCTTGAGCAGCGGTGGCCATCTAAGGAACAACAGTTGGATCAGGATTCACGTCTGTCAGCAAAGCAATGACGTCTTCAATAGGCTGACCACTCATGACTTGGTACGTTTGGATCTGACCAGCAATCAACTCTGCAAACTTTGCCACTTCATCAACTGTGGCTGCAACAACACCAGCTCCTGGAACAATTGCGCCAACAACTGTTGCTCCTTCTTCAATCAATGCCAAAGCTTCTGTAACTGTCATTTCAATCCTCCTGATACCGTGTTCCAATTCTTAATGCTGGTGGACAGATCAGCCAATTGCTTTTTCAATGTTGTGTTGTCTGGTGGAGTGGTTGGTGTTGCAAGAGCAAACTGGCGCCATACTTTATAACTGGCGTTGGCTGTATCGTAGGCTTTTGCTAAAGCTGCCCACGCTCCAGTTGTTTTTCCATTAACCATTGTCCGAGTGTGGTCCAACAACGTTTTGGCTTGAAGCAGCACATCTGCTGTCACACTGTCAAAGGTATTGATGCTGCCTGGGTGAACAACATAAGTATTTGCTGCACAACTAGACAACAATACTGCTGTAGAACCCAGAATAAACAGGGCTAGAAGGCTTGTAGCGCCAAAGGTGTGTAGTTTCTTAGGGAATCGTGGGCGATTGGAATGGACCATAGCTTAAATCTCCTTTTATTTTACTGCCAAACTTCTGTTGGTAGTGGTGACTCCCGTTCTGTAATGTACCCGGGAAGTTTGGCAATGTACTGATCAACCGTTAACTCTTCTCGCGTGTCAGGGTCAGCTAAACTCCCAACGATACCTTTAAAACTGTTCAATTGTGCGATTGAGTATATTGAAGCCCATCGTGGACTCAGTGTGTGGCAAACAGGCATCTCCGACGGGTCAAATCCAAGAATGGTGGTGTTAAACCGTGTGAGTGCTTGAACCGGTGATTCACCCGGTAACGCCAACACCTGAATCCCAAACTGTGGATGCGTTATGATGTAAGCAATCTTCATTTGATGTCTCCCTTATGTTGTCTCTAGTATCTGAAACTGGTGCTGTGTCCAGTCATTGCGAGTTTTGCTAATACCACCAGGGTATTCAGGACGCTGCTTACGAACACATTCCCTAAAGCAAACGTTCCAGTCCTTTGCCTTGAACCCTACAATGAAACGTGGGAACTTGTGAATCAATCCACCGATGCCAAGGTTGAACGTCATATCTACAATTGCAAGTGCGGCTGTGTCTACAGGGTAACTATCAAGTGGGGTGATCTCTTTCTCTACTGCTTGAATGGCTTCGTCCCGACGCTCTTTGAATACCTTGTCAATTTCATCACCGGGCAGTTGAAGCCTGCAAACCTTGCCATAGTAGTCTGGTGTTTGGCCACTGGGTAGAATCTTAATAGCTTTGTACTCGGCAATGATTTCGTCTTGCTCTGCCGGCAGTAATGTTGTCTTTCTAATCATTGGAAGGATCATTGGGTTGAACACTACACAACCTCTCCCTATCGTGACAATGCCATCACCATCAAGATAGAAGTGATTCACACAGCCTTCAACATCTGTGAAGTGCTGCTCCCAAACTTCTTCGTTGTATTGGATCACAAACAGCAAGCCTTTGTATGACGACAACCGTTGTGCCATATTTCTAACTGTTCTTTAACAAAGCGTCGTTGGTGAATGATCAACCCTGTTGCAATAGACAATGCAAAGAAGGTTTGTTCTGGTGTGTCGATGAAGTTGACGTTCATAGGTATTGATTGGTAATCTTTGTCAGTTCAGGATCTGGTACTAACCCTTCATGTGTGGAACAACGGCCGATACCTAAATGCTCTGTTCCGTAACCCGCTGGCTGGTAACAAAGTCTCCCAGAAATTTGAGACACGTCACAATACCAAGGAGCTTGACGATACTGAGAAGGGGGCTGATTGGCTTGCCAAGCGGCTATTCTTTCTTCCATCGTGAGCATGAGGTTGTCTTGATCCATTTCAGTTCTTGGCTTTGGCAACCACTTCATGAATGGATTCTGATATGGAACTGAGATAGCCATCAAGCTAAAATCATCGTGATATTGAACAGGCTTTGCCTTAGGTATCAACTTCATGAACGGAAGCAACAACAGTGAGAATAGACTTCTACGCTTCATACCATTTCTCCAATTCGTTTTGTGTTCACAGGAATGCGGTCAACGTCTTCACGCTTGAGGAAGTACTTCACACCACGGCCACCGTGAAAAGGAAAGTTCACAGTCTTGATATCCATTTCACGAACTAATCGCGCAAGGTGACGAACACCATAGCCGCGGTCTTTGGCTGCGGACTCAATACTAAGTAGCGCTTTCATCTTCTGGTTTCAGTTCCGCTTCACTTAAAACAACAGCATCGGCACCAGCAATAAATATGTCTTTTGCTGTTTGCCTGCTTACCGGAACAGTTTGACTATTGTGGTCCCACCAGATGTTGAATAGCTCTGTGATATTACTTTCCATTTTACCAACCTAACCAATGACGTGTTACGGGATTGAGACAAACAAAAATCACAACACCAAATGCAACCATCAGCACTAAGAGCGCAACCATCAGCACTAAGAGCGCAAAACTTGCTGCAACAACGCTCTCTTCGCTGTTCAATCCGTTAGTATTCATTTCAGTTCACCGAAAGAATTTTATTAGGTACTCGTTCAATGTATTGCTGATCACCGAACCAACAATCAGGAATGAAGCTATACAGCTCTGTCCGTATTTGGTTGTTCCATTTGGTGTGTTCCCAATTGATCTTTCTCAGTACTCGTGGCTTGTGCTTGTACTCAATGATGCCAAACTTAAAACATTCTCGTGCTCGTACCGTCTCATACAAAGCAAACGGCGGTTTCTCATAAAGGACGATTGAAAGAACATCTTTCAATTCTGTCTTCATCTCTTCAGGGCTTGTACGATCAATGCCAAACACTGCCGCCTTTACTTCTGGATGGCTGCATGCCTTGCAGAAGTAATCGTAGACTTCCGAAACTGTCCCTCGGGTTGACACAAGATCAAAGCCGCGTGCGGTGTACACAACCATTGGGTATGGATAAATGCCTTTGGCTTTCACTTGTGGGCTCAAGTCCATTTCAAGCTGCTGGATTACCTTATGCCCAGCGTCGGTAGTTGGTTCGTTCATAATTTGGTAACCCCTAATTGTTCTGGACAATTATGCAATGCCCATTTTGTATTTGGGTAGATTGGTTCATTGGGGTAGGCATACTCTTCACCACCTTGCTGCCGCGACGCTTTGCATATTAAAGCCCCACAAATAGCGCAAGAATGTGGACCATAGAATACTCGATTGTCTTCGGTTGGTTCGTTCATCAATTTAACCTTTTCAAGATTCGGCCAACAACTAAACCTAAAATACCAACAGCTCCACACCAAACAATTATTGCTCCAGCAATAGTCATCATAACGTCGTCCTCAACTTGAATGGTAGAATATGGCCAACAGATTCGTTCTGTGGCAACTTGCCAAGCTCACCATCAACCTGAATCGTGCTCCTAAACTTGTGTAAGCAGAAAGTACAAACCTTCTTGTTCACTGTCAATGGTGTCTGTCGGCTGTCCATCATAAAGAATGTGGTAAAGCTAAAGCCCCAAAGATTGTTCTTTCTCACTAGCCGGTTGCATTGCTGGCAACGGGCTTGGTCTTCATTGGGAATGGCAAAAGGTTGGTTCATTACTTTTCTGCGCAGGCTTTATGCATCATCCTCGATTGAGTCTTAACAAGTTTTCCACTTTCCTTAAGAGGCTTACCACATTCGGGGCACATAGCTCCAGATTCTATTTCAGACAACTCTTCTGGTGAGGGGTCACCGCTGGGGTGATGATGTACATGAACTTCTGTTGTTGCTCCAGCTCCAGCACCACCAGTAACTGTGATGTTCCCTGTTGTCTTTGCTTTGGTTGATGTAGACGTTGATGTAGGACTTCTAACATCAGACTTGGCACCAGGAGCAGCAACAACAGCAGCAGGTGCGGCTGGGGTTGCTGGTTTGGCTGCTGCTTTTAGGCTTCTCTTCTTCAGTTCCAAAGAAGGGATGATGAATCGAATCTGTAAGACTAACTTTGTCACTCATGTCAAAACACCTTTCTAGCAACAGACCAATTGGTATGTTGAAAGTCTTCAGGTACTGCGTTGTGCTGTACAACAACTGAATCACTAAACGTTGGACCCATTACTATTTTACGGATTTGTGTCAACCCTTGTGTGAATGCATCCACATCATCATCATTCACACCAGTTGGGAAGTTCTCAAGCTGACCAATGAAAGCCTCAACCCAAGGCAACGGTACAAGCATTCCTGTCTGCAAGTTTTTACGTGCTGGAAGATAAACATTGTGGGCTTCTACATCACCGCTGACAGCATGCGCCCTTGCTATCTTTCCGCCTTCAGGCTCCACAGCAATAAGTCCAGGGATCTCGCCTGTAAGGTCATCAATAACAGCAGTACCGTTGGCTTTGTCCTCAACGTACTTGCGCCAGGTCTTTGGCCACTTCAAACTCATAGCCCGCACTTCATCTTTTGTGGCACGAAAGCCAAGACGTTCATTCACCCTGTCTCTCAAGTATTTGTTGGCGCCCTTGTAAGCAATGACCAAACCAGAAACGAAGTCGCTGGTCTTAAGGTCTTTGAAGCTCATGTCCCAACTTTGTACTTCGCCGTCGAATTGGATGAATACATCAATATCGTAATAGCGCCAGTCGCGGCGTTTAAATAAACCTCCACCCTCAGGGCTTGGACGCTGTTGATAAACCGCCGACCATTGATAACTATTAATAAGTGGGCTGTCTTGTTGTCCATCGGGTGTTGCCTTGCCATCACGAATGGCTATGAGGTACTCTGTGGAGTAACGTTCTTTGGTTAAGCATTCACCGCGCTTGCGATTGGGTTCATCTTCTTCTGCAATGGCGGGGAAGTTAATGAGCTTCCATGTACCTTTCTGCAATCGTGTTAAGCGTCCAATAATATCGTCTAAGCTCCACCGGGTCGCCATCACAATTATCCCACCACCTTCTTGAACACGAGTCATTGCAGTTGTCACTAGCCAATTGAATGCACTCTCACGAATGGTTTCACTAATAGCTTCTTCCCAATCCTTTAAGGGATCGTCAATAATCAAGAGGTCGGCAGACTTGCCTGTTAATGCGCCACCTCGACCAGCACAACGGTAACTACCCTCATATCCAATAATGGTAAACTCTTCACTGTTGCGTCTGTTGTAACGATCACGACCACCGCGACTGTTATCGCCGATGATTTTTGTATTGGGGTAAATAGCAGTGTAGATGGGACTGTCGATAATCTTTTGGATGTCTGAGTTAAAGCCTTGTGCTAAGTCTGCACCATAACTGGTTCCAATGATTCTAAGGTCTGGGTTCTCACCAAAAGCTCTTGCTGGGAAGCGTCTTGAAACTAGTTCCGATTTGCCGTGCTGGGGAGGAGCCGTAAGTATAAGCCGTGGACTCTTCTTGTTCTTTACGTCTTCAAGGAATTGGTCTAATGCTGCTGCAACTTCTCTGTGGAACCAACCCGTAAGGTAATTAGGCTTGGTGCGTTCTGTAAATGTAATGAGTGAACGTTTAGCTATTTCGTTCTCAATAGTATCGAGAGTGGCATCATGAAAGTGGGCTTGTTCATCTGTGAACAGCGCTTCCATCTCTCTATCTATTGTTGCTTTAGGCATTTAAGCTGGAGTCCAACCACTGCCGGGTTTCCTTCCCGCTCCTTCTCTTTCTCCCCCGCTTCCGGGTCCACCCCATGGTTTCAACTTCTGTCCCAAAGAAGGGATTATGAATGGAATCTGTAAGACTAACTTTCATCTGAACTCCCAGAAGCCTTTTTGCGTATGGCTCGGTAGGCAATCAATTCTTCTAATGTGAGCTTGGTGACATCTAATGTATCTACCTGTATCGCATCCTGTGTTGCATCACCACTTATCTTTGCATTGATAGTCTGATTGAATGCGCCAATGCCGACATGCTCACCAATCATTTTAAGGAATGTTGCTTCACTACTTTTGTGGTCTGAGAGTCTGAGCTTTTTTAGGTGGCCTCTCAGTATTGAATTCCCTTTGTTGTCTTTACCAAACAACTCTGTGTTTTCCATACCAGCTATCAATTGTTTGTTCTGCCAAACCTTAGGCCATTTGCTAATTGGTTTTAATGAACCATTAGTCTCAAATAGGTCTGCTGGATTGAGAGAATTGAATTCCTTTGCCTGCTTGTAATTGGCTACCGCTTCATCTAATACCCATTGGGCATTTACCCCGGCTTTCTCTGCCTTCTTTTGGGCACGTACCGCAATCATCTCCTTCACCCAAGGCTTACTAAGAGTCTGGTGTCCGACCACATCTGGTCTCTTACCTTTATAACCACAACGCTGTATTGCCTTTGTGGCATTATGGTCTACCAAGTATTCACTGACAAACATCTTGTCTCTGTCTGTCATCTTTTCTTTACGCCTGGGCATGATAACCTAACGTGCTATTCACCATGATGAACTGCTGCTAAATGCCCTTGCAATGAACGCCAACCAGTATCCGTTACAGATTTAGAACTGTTCGCTGGTGTATGCGTCCAAGCATTTGTCTTTTCGCTTATTGAAACCTTGTTTCCATTTGGATGAACAAACGTATGCTGTGTATCATTTCCTCTCTTCTTTGAAGAGTCATACTTGTACCCGGCGTCCTTTGCCACATCCACATTGGAATTGGTTACCATTCGTTCTGGTATTGCTTTCTCTTCACCAGGATGAGGACCAGAACCGGGACCACCTAACTTTTCTGTTTCTGTACCAAAGAATGGGTTGTGGATGGAATCGGTTAAATTCATCTGTGTCCTCATTTCGTCTTCTTTGTTCCTGAAGTTCTGTTATCGTTGCGCTGGGAATTGTATCCATATGGTCCACCAAGTATTCCCTGGCAAACATCTTATCTCTTAGTGTGACCGGATCTTTTCTTTTGGGCATGAGAACCTAACGTGCTATCTGTGGCTAATTCCGTAACGCTCTTTTACAAAAGACTGAGCGTCTTTCTTAGTCCCATCAAACATTGTTTTTCTGGCTGAAGTATTCACATTGTCCGCTTCTTGAACATTTGTTGAAAAAGGACTGTACCCATATACATGAACCGTTTGCCCACTGGGTGCAACATAAGCATCATGCTTTACAACTGCTCTGCCCGAATCTCTTTTCGTTGAATGCATCTCATCTTTCTTAAAACTGCCATGTTCAGGATGCCGACCACTACCGGGACCGCCTAGTAGTGCAACAACTAACATTCTTCTTCTGGTTAGGATTTCCATTTACTTCTTCTTTGGCTCAACCCAGTTACCATTTTTATCTCTGTAACCAAAACCCATCTTTTTCTGGTACTCATTTACTCTCTTGTCGTAGTTGGCGACGTCTTTGGTGGTAGACTTGTAGGCAACCTCGTGGGGTTCGGGTGTGTAGTCAGCAAGATCGTCAGCGGTAGGCCCTCCCCCAATCCTAACAAGGACTTCTCTTTCGTTTTCTCCCTTAGCCGTTGTATTCGTAAGCCCTATAAAAGGTTCTGAGTTTAAAACTTGGTTGGTGGGAATTTTCATTTGGAAGAGTTCACCATTGCCATCAAGTTTCTCATCAATAATACGATTGGCTGCGGATTTAGAAAACGTGAAGGAACGATCTTCTCCCTCCGCTCCGTGTGGGTCGGTGGCGGACCCATGCCAAAGCGTCAACTCAGACCCATACTTAGCTTCTAAGTAAGCACGAGAAAACTCCGTTGCTGCATTTCCTTCTGGGCTGTTCCAAAAGTTTCGATCAGTCCCATACCCAGAATGTTCATCCTCTGCCGCAAGTGCTACCTTCTCATCCAAACCCAATTTAGCAAAATAGGCTGACCTTGCTGCTTTTACGGCGGCTATAGAACTGAATTTCTTACCACCGTACTCTTTTGCTAGTTCTTGTGCGGAACGTGGCCTGCCAGCGCCTTCTCTTGCACCACCACTTCCGGGACCGCCTAGCCTTTCTGTTTCTGTACCGAAGAATGGGTTGTGGATCGAATCTGTAAGGTTCATTTTGTTTTTCTCACTGCTACGTTGGCACATCTATCACAGTAATCATCTTCATCCATTTCAGCTTGGCACTTTGGGCATACATTGTTAGTCCAAGCATGTTCAGCAACAGACCAAAATATCTTCACTTCTAAAACTTCTGCAATGGCTTCTGCAATGGCTTGAGCATCTTGTTTGCGGCTGAATCGAATAGCATCAAGATGCTCTGATGTAGAACCCAACCCTTCAATTGTTTTTCCATAGTACATTTGCTGTCCATTTACTCTTGGAAACTCAATTAGCCAACCGGTTTCTCTCATCTTTTAAATGCTTGTCGTAATGCTGCATTAGGTGTGGGTGGATTATTCAAAGCTGCAACTAACTTTGCTTCATCTCGTTTGATTAACGTAATGACGCTTCTCATCTCATCTTCTTGCTGTTGAAGATCCCGAATGGTTTGTCCTGGAATGATGTCTGGCTTTGTGGTCACTGGACTCGGTCCATCATAGGTTGGACTTCTACGTTTCTTCTTGTTCATTTATAGAACCAAGCATCACAAATCTTGCAGTAGATAGTCAAAACCCAACCAGCAACTGGAATGAACTCTTTTGCTGCTGTTTGTTTACAGTTAGGACAGAAGCCTTTAATGGGCTTGTACGTTTTTGGGTAATCAATTCGTGGCATTCTTTGCTCGCTGTGTTTCCAGTTCCAACCAATCTACTTCTTCTTCCTTCTCAAAACTGAATTTGCTGGCTTGAGAAGCATACCGTGTACGAATGACTTCGGTTCGTTCGTGTAACGTTCTCTTGTCCTTTACCAAACCTAACCTTTTGTCCACCCCAACCAGAATTGCTTGAACGTCTGGGTCTTCTTTCCTCATACGTTCGTAGTAAGCAACGTTGCTTTTCATTTCTTAACCTTCACCAATGCAAAATGACGTTTCATTTGCATGGCCATGTTCTTGTTGTGCCATGTGGCAAAACTTCCATCTACCCGTGTGCCACCACTGCGCTCAAGGTCTACCATAGCCTCAAAGGCTATGTCTTGCCGCTTTTCCATTTCCCATTTCTTAAACTGCTTACGGATGGCGCCACTAAATTCATCTTTGAACACAAGAATACCGTCAATGATTTCGGCTTTATCTTGTCTTATCCAACGGTCGGCTTGATGTAATTCAAAAGTTTCTTGCACAAATGGAGAATTCATTGCTCGAATTTTGTTTGGGCGAGTTTTTAACATGAACTGGACTAAGGACAGGACTTCCTCTGCCACCATTTACTTTATTGCTCGAATTGTACCGGGTCTAGGCTTGAGAAGAAACTCAATAAGTGACAAAGCAACCATTAATAAAGACTCCACCTATTCAAAAGGCGCTTACGAACCCAGATTAAAAACGGCTGAGCCTCCCGTATTAAATTAACTAATGGTGAAGTATATATTCATAGTTCTAAAAACGTTAGTAGTTTTATTTGAGATATTCTGCTGCTTGCGTTTTCACTATCGTCAGCTTGGCTTTCTTAAACGGCTCTCTATCTTTTGGTAGAAAGAATTCATTCATTATTGATGACCAGCATGAGTCGCCTATTGACGTTGCTTTCGATACATTGGAAGCTGAAATTGACATTACGATGGGATTGTTTGCGGCTGCGGCTTCAGCTATTCGGAAACGGTCGCATAAACCGAAGGCTTGGTCTACTGTAAATGCTAAACCAACCAACTCACAGTTGGCGTAAACAATAAAACAATCACCAAACATCTGACTTTCATCCATTTTATTCACTATCTCGTTTGTGCTCGACCTTGCCAACACCGGCAACCGGCTTCATTGTAACTATGCCATCAACGTATTCCGCTGACCACGTTGGAGCATTCTTAAACATAACCTCCACCAACGTTTTATAATCAGGATCTTTCGTTTGCAACGAAACAGTCTTATCTCCATTGAAGTTTAAACTAACTGCTATTTTCTGGTCGCTCACCATTTGGTTTCCTCCTCTTCAATTCTTGGTTCACCGCATCGGACATCGGAAGGAACCACCTTCCTGAATTTTAACGTACTTGAAACACCACGAAATTTTAAATGCGATAGCCGGATTCGATGGACCGGCTTCTTTTCGTTCTCTCCCCGATATGAAACGGTTTCGGCTATCCATACATGAAGTCTCTTTGATCATTTCGCGCTAAGTGGTCATAATCCACCCGTGTACGCACGGCGCACTCTTCGGTTTCGAAGCCGAAAAGATTCGACCCATGTACCCATCCCCGATCCTCTAAAGACGCCCTTGGGGTAAGCAGGGCTGCGTTTACGCACGCTGTATCGCATCAACTTTATTATACAAAACACCTAACCCAATTTACGTTGCTTCCGCTTATAGTTCCGCATGTACCGATTAACATGTGCACGATTAGATGCCTTCCAATCTTTATTGTACTGATGCTTGCACTGCTTACAACGATCAGACTTGTTGTCGTGCTTGCCTCTGTCAGCGCCGAACTCTTCTAACAGCTTAGGTTGCTTACAGGCAGCACAAGTCTTCTTTTGTTTTTGATCTGGTCGAGGTATTAAAGCAAAACTGGATTTCCAAAACGTTCTCCCATTAGAACCTTGCTTGCTCTTGTCAATTCTAAATCTGGTGACTGACTCCATCGCTTGTATGTCACGGCGTAAGGTTCGCTTGGTTACACCAAACTCTTCTCTTACTACGTTGAAGTCTTCAATAGGGTGAGTCCTGCCGTCAAGCAATACAGCAAACATTTCAAGAATCCTTACGGCTTGGGTCGAACGCATCGATCTGCTGTTGCCAATACAAGTGCCACAGTGCCACCAACAAAAAAGTATGTACCCTTCGTAGAATCAAAATAATCCATCAACCAAAAGGATACTGCAATAACTGGAACCCAGTACAACAACGTCATTGCCTGGAACTTAATCTCCTTCAACACGACTTACTTCCTCCACAGAACTAACACCATTCTCCTTTACAACCCGAAGCTCACGAACGTCTGCAAGCTCGCTCATTATCGAGTCACTGTGGGTTATTAAAAACACCGTACCAAATGTACCTTTCATTTGTTTTACACCAGACGCAAATGCTCTTGCATTGGAACTATCTAAGCCGTCCCCGGGTTCGTCAAGCACCAAGAAGTTTGTTCGTGGTGCTACCTCCCGAAGTGCAAAGCTAGTCACTAACGTCGCCAGTGCACCTTCACCACCACTTTGGTCTGTTAGCTCTGCACCACCAGTTGGGTTAATGACTTCCACTTCCACTTCGCCGTCGTTCATATCAAACCGAACTTGTATTTCACCGCCCGTGAACAATTCCGAATAGTATTCGGCTGCACGGTTCAACTTTGGGCAAAGCATACGGCTGATGTATGCTGGCAAACCATCTCTAGAAAGAATAGATTCAACAAGGTTAAGAAACTCTGTTTCAAAAACAAGTACACCCACAACGTCCGCAAACACTTTTTCTTTGGCAGCCAATTCATTTAATTCGGACTGGTGATCTTTCTCAGCATCTTTCCATCGTTCTAGGTCTGCTAGTTGTTTCTTTTCCTCACGCTGCAAAAGCAACTTTCGAGACTCTTCTCCCGACTTCTTATGGCTGGCTTCATTGTACTTTGCTTTGCATTCCTTATAGACAACATCCAATGCTAGAGACTCTATTTGACGCTTGGAGTGCACCCCACGAAGACGTTCTATTTCCACACCCATTTCTTTTATTTTTGCTTCAATAGCCTTCTTGTCTCGTGGAAGCTTTTGTCCACAGGTCGGACAGTTGTCTGGAAGACTGGTAAGTTCTTGAAATCGTCTCCTAGCTTCATTGATACCGGCATTCAATCTCAACAATGAACCGGCAGCTGTAGCAGATTTGTTCTCGGCTTCAGTTAAAACAGCTTGCAATGGTTCAATATCTGGTATCTGTATTGCTGCTATCTCTTTTCTGGTGTTCTCTAATTCCTGCTTCACACGTTTGGCTTCTGTAGTAAATGTGGCTTGGGTTTTCTTGATTGCTATTTGAGACCGAACCAACTCAATCTCTTGCCACCACATTTCCTTTTGTCGTACTGTTTGTTTGTTCTCTGCGTTAACCAACTTCAGTGCTAAACCAAACCGTTCAATGTTCTGAAGCCTGGCTAGTGTCTCTTGCTTTTGTTTTTGTGTTCCCCACAAGAAGGTTTGTTCTTCCCTAGAAATATACATAAGAGACACCAACATATCCCATGAGAACCCACACAGCCGTTCCACATCTTTGGTTACGTCTGTAGACTTACCGCCAGCCGATACTTCAACACCGTTAACCCATAGGTGAACTTCAGTTGGGTTGCGGCTGCGTTCCACTTGCACTGTTTCATTATTGGCTGTGGTCCATTCGGCTCCAACGGTTGCCGTTCCATCCCAACCTCGTTGAATCCAACCATCAAAGTTTTGCCCTTTGATCGTCTTGCCAAACAGTGCAAGCAATATTAGATTTAATAAATTTGTCTTGCCACTGCCGTTACTCGTACCGGGTCGATCTTTGTTCTCTCCCGTAACAATCGTCAAACCTTCAACACTGAGATCTAGTTCCACTTCATCAAAGCTTAAACAGTGTGTTGCCCAAACCTTTGAAAACTTAATACCCGAGTCTGTTCTAAAACCCTGTTTAATTGCGCGTAGCTGGCTCTCTACATAACTTACCGCTACTTCCCTGTACTCAGCCAAGGGTTCTGGCCAGACACCTGCGATGTAGCTTCGTATTTGCTCTTGCTCGGACAGCTTTGATATGTCTTTTTCATCTGCTTCACCCATCACTTCTATAACTTCAGGAATAGTCTCAATAGCTGCACCAACATATTTCAACGTTGCAGCCATTTTGGCTTCTGCAAGTTTGGCACCATAGTCATCACCTTTAATGACTGGAACCTTAATTCGTACTCTTGTTCCGTCCCAAGACTTTGGTGCTTTGAAACCTTTAACGCTTGGGTCATACCAACTAGGCATTCCTGTTGTAATCCACTCCAAGCCTTTTTCTGTTATGAGTGCAAAAACCTTTTCTTGATTGGCTTCACCCCAGTCCATCGGAAACGGTGAACCCACGTACCACGTATTCGGCCCTATTTGTTGGTGTAGATGTATATCACCGCCAATGCAATAACGGTAACGGGCAGGATGGATAGCCGACAGAGGAATACTCTTATTTGGCTCATCTTTAGCTTTAACTCCTGTCTTGTTGTATAGCGAACCCACAAGCGTTTGGTGGAAGACAAGAACATCACGCTGTGGGTTAGACTTTTCTGCCAACAGAACTTTATCGGCCTCTTCCCAACGTTCTTTTGTGCCAACAAATGGGAGAATAAATAAACGTGAATGCTCTGTCTTCAAGCCTTTGCCGAAAGATATCACACCTGCCTTCCAGTGAACTGAAGCTCCAGCGTTTCCTAAAATAGGTAACCAATTACGATCGTCACTATACAGGCTCACCCTATCGTGATTGCCAAGTAAAAGAATCGGAGCAACCCCAATAGCCTGTATAGCTTTAACAAAACCCGTCCAAAATTGAATAACAGCGTAATCAATAGGGTTGTAGTTATGCTTAATATCCCCTAACACCACTACTGCGTCCAATAAGTACTTTTTACAAAGTTTTAAAACAGTTTCAGCAACTTGTTCAGTCCGTGGCAAATTTTCTTTTTTGGTCTGCCAATCAGAGGTACAAAGTACCCTCATAAAAACTTCCAACTCTTCCGAAGAAGTATTGAAGAAATCTGTGCTTGGGTGACCCCGAACTCTAAAGCCAAAGATTTTTGAGTTTCTTTACCTCCACGCTTTCTAATGTCTAAAACTTGTGACTCAGTAAGCTTTGAACTCCCATTCCCTTCCCCACGTAAATTGTAACTCTGCTGTTGCTTAAATTCTTCTGTGCGTTTCTTACCCCATTGACCGTTATTTTCTCCCACAACAGCCGCCGATATTTTCTGTTTAGTTTCTTCAGTGTGTTTACGCCCAAACCAAACACTGTTTTCACCACTCATTTTTTCTTTAATAGTTTGTTTAGTCTTATCACTATGCTTCTTACCAAACCGAGGGGACGCAGCCCCGGTTCTGCCAAGCATTGTTTTATTTGGAAGTTTACCGCCCCAATCATAAGCATCCAAAACATTGGCACTATGTGTATCCCACTTTAAGTTCGACAAACTGTTGTCTGTCTTTCCGTTCCTTCCATGATTCGCTTCTTTACCCTCCGGGCAAGGGCCAATAAATACTTCTAAGACCAATCGGTGCAGCATAACCCGTACCTTACCTTCCCCTGTAATGTACAAAGACATTTGCACATAACTATTTTCTTTCCTGGGAGTTGTATTAAGTAATTGCCGCGTTTCTAAATTCTTTACATTTCCTTTATTGGAAACAGCATAACGGCCTTTGCTCCACGGAACATCTTTCCAGATCTCTTTCATTTAGATGGGCTCATTTCAATCATTTCATCAAAGAACAGTTTGTCTTGCACTTCCTGCTGAAGCATAACGTCCCACTTGTCTTCCTCACGAATCATCATAAGGGCATCACGGATAAGATCGTTGATGTACTGTGGATCAAGCGCGTCTAATTCCCAACTACTTTCACCGTACTTTTCAATGTACCCGGCTGCACGGCTATCGGTAACCTTCGCTGGATTAGGTGGTGGCTTCAATTCATCAATCTGTGGCATGTTCAATGCAAGCCGTTGAACCATAATTGGAGTTCCAGCAAAAAGTGAAAGCCGTTCTTGATTGTCTCGGGTCATATCAATACCGCTAGGGTCATGGTCACCAAGGTGGAAAACAATTGGACGTTGCCCACGCCTAATGTAATCACTAAAACGTAAACCGGCACGCCATTGTTCGCTTTGCGAGTTATAGCCTTTGCAAGCAAAGAAGTCCACGCGCAGTTCACCACAGATACGGCCAATGACACCTTCAAGGGCTTTCTTCTCTACCCACACTTCAGGACGAAACGTCTGCCCTTGCCAAAGGTCAAGTTTGTACTCAGCCTTCACTTTGGTAAGAGCTTCAGCTGGCGACTTAAACGTTTCCCAACCTTTTAGGCCACGTTCACGGTCTTCAATGGCTGTCCAACTTATCAATCCCGCCATGCGACCATCATTCACTAAGCCTTGTATCAAACCGTAGGATTGCAAAACATTTGGAACCCAGGCATTCTTAACAAACTGGTAGTAGATTTGGCGTACTGTAAGAATGTAACCATCGGCATCAAACTTTTCAATAACCGTGTTGATCTTTTCGATCATAGCCAACTTGGCTTCACTGAAGTTCTTAGCTTCGTAGCAAAGGAAGGTTCCGCTCATCGTAACAAGCCTTTCTTTGAACTATCAACCTCTGTACTGATGCCAACATTCTTGCCAACCTCACGCCCCATTGAGTAAGCAGCCCAATCCCCTTTGAATGAAGGTCCAGAAGACCAACGACCACGACGTTGATTTGCATTTCGGCGCAGACGGGCATTCTCTTCACGTTCTTGTTTGGCTGCTTCTTCCGGATGTGCTTTAGCCCAAGCCGTAAACTCCGCTTCGGCTTTTGCTCTTGCTTCTGCACGACGTTGGCGCCATTCCAATTCGTCCTTACGCTTTTGAGCCCAAGCACCTTGACCATGAATGAAATCGTAATTGCCCTCATCTTCTTGCTCTTTGACATTGGCAAGGGTTAAAGCTGTCTCAACATTGGAGCCAGCTTCTCTAGCCGCTTTGGCTGCTTTAGCTGCTTGCTTCTCTTCCGCTTCAAGAAAGTCGGAACGTTTCTGCTCTAGTTTTTCAATCACACGTTCAGCAATTCCGCGACGAAAGCTGACAGCCCAACTAGAACGCGGCGCCACATTAAGTTCTACAATACGGACTTTGGTTAGACGCTCAATGGTCTGCAATAGTGAACCGGCTGTTGCTCTTGTAATGGCAATACTCACAATCTTACCAATCAACACATGTTGGTGAGTGTATTTCTTTGTCAACATTTCTTTCTTTGAAAAACCAGGTATCCGCAAAGTACCCCGCTCTTCATCTTTGATATACTTCAGCCGCGTAAAGTACCAAACAAAGTTCAACTCTGAAACCGCACGCCATAGGTCACGTTCAAACTGGTAGAAACCGCCGACTAGTGATTCTTCTGCTCGTTTACCAGAATCTTTGTTGATGTCGATAGAAACGTGCTCAAGGTTATAGGCAGCCAACAACTCCATAGCTTTAGCTGTAGCTGCTGCGGCTTCATTCTCGTTGGCATTCTTTGCGGCCAACCGCATGAGCTTTTCAACCTTGCTCAAGATGGCTTGCTGTTCTTCTGTGAATTGACCGATCATATATGTTTCCAGGCTTTTCGAAGAATAATTGCTGATATTTGAACTTGGCACACACCAAATTCTTTTGCTAAAACCTTTTGGTACTCATTTGCGCCGCGACGACGTATCTCTAAAACATCAGCAACAGACAATTTAGAATTTGAATTGCTGATTCCTTGCGAAGATCCTCTACGCCAACGACCGTTTGCTTTTGATGCATGGTTGCCATAATTCCATTTGCCATTTTTCTTTGTTGGGCGCAACCCATTCAAAGAAGCGTGTTGCATGTTACCTAATGGTGTTGTGTATTCAAGATTCTTAAAATGGTTATTTTGCTTGTGGGTGTCCTTGTGGTTAACTTGTTTTCCTTTAGGTCTAGGACCAATAAATACCTCCGCAACTAAATTGTGAACTTTGACAGTTTTTGCTCTTCCCACCCGACTGTCATACACGCTAATGATCAAATACCCATCATCGTCACTTGCTGGTGATAACACCCTCCCAATATAGGTATGCACACCTTCAGCAATTCTCTTTACTTGGCCAAAATCAGAAACAGCATACCTACCAGCCGACCAAGGAATTTCACGCCAGCGTTCATTTT
>CAAGKR010169757.1_pt1 | contig 56720 bp, 50 predicted proteins | sample 2556971 | NCBI WGS metagenome assembly CAAGKR01 (sample SAMEA5207829, study PRJEB30636) | soil metagenome | biome: forest; feature: boreal; material: soil | place: USA | collected 2011-09 | depth 1 m | reverse complement strand
CGCGACCCCGCCAGGTCCAGCTTCAACTAAGTGCTCCCGCAGGCATTCGCCCGCCGAGATGGCACGCCAATTCGACCGCGGGTATGTTTCCTGGTTCCCATAGAAAGCTTGCCAGCCGGGAGGACCGCTCTGAGCGTCCGGCAAAGGCCCAATGGCGCAAGAATCAGCAAAACCAGCCCCCGATACCGCCTCCGCCGTGCCCGTCCCGGCGCCGCCTCAGGGCGCAGCGCCCGCGCGAATCACCGACTTGGAAATCAAGGACGCACAGATAATATTCGGGGCGGTCTGGCAACGCCTCGAGGCCGATGTCGGCCTTGAGAACCTGCGTTTCCCGAAGGAGATAATCCTTCTTGGAGGAGCGCCGGGCGCCGGCAAGGGCACGAACACCCGTTTTATCGCCAAGGCCCGGGGCCTCACCTGCGGACCTATCGTCATCAGCGCCCTCCTCGACTCTCCGGAGGCGCGGCGCTATAAGGATGCTGGCAGCCTGGTCGGCGACCGCGAGGTGATGGATCTCCTTTTCCACCGGCTCCTCCAGCCCCAATACCGCGATGGCGTCATTCTCGACGGATTTCCCCGCACGAAAGTCCAGGTGGAGTGCCTCAAGCTCCTCGTGGACAAGATGCATGCGCTCCGGCGGGAATTTTACCGCAGCCCGCTGGGCATCCATTTCAGGCAGCCGACGATCCACATCATGGTGCTTTTCGTCGACGAGGCGACAAGCGTCGCACGCCAGCTTCGGCGAGGGATCGAGGTGCGCGCTCACAACAAGGAGGTGCGCCGGACAGGGATAGGAACGCTAATGGAGGAGCGCTCGACGGATTTTGACAAGGTTTTGGCCCAGCGCCGCTACCGGGTCTTCAAGGAGCAGACATGGGATGCTCTCCAGGAGCTCAAGGAAATCTTCCACTATCATTTCGTGAACGCGCAGGGCACGTTTCCCGAGGTCGAGGGAAACATCCTCAAGGAGCTCGAGTACCAGAGCACGCTCGAACTCGATCCGAGGACCGTCGACAGGCTGAGGGGCATCCCGGTCGCCAGCGAAATCGTCGTTCATGCCCGCCAAGAGCTCGTGAGGCGCCTCGATTCCTACGAGCTTGAGCACGAGGAGCTTTTCGGCTGCATGGCGCTTTTCATAGAGCGCAAGATCATGCCGATCGTCCTGAGGCACGCGATCTCGGGCACCGCGCTGGTCAACACCGAGGAAACGATGCTCGATGACCCGAAGGCCCTCGCCATGCTGATCGACATCTTTTCCGAGCGGGGCTACCATGCCGCCGTGGACCTGCACCGAATCGAGATCCCGGAGCACGTCGACCTGCAGACGGGCGCCGTGAGGTGCCGCCTGAAGAAAGTCTACCGGATCCAGATTCGGTTCACGGGCTCGGAGATCCGGAGGGGCTGAGGGCTACTCGAAGCGGAGCGCCTCGATCGGGTCCAGGGAGGCGGCCTTCCAGGCGGGATACATCCCGAACACGATCCCGATCAGCGAACAGACGATCACCCCGGTGGCGGCCCATCCCCATGGGAAGACGATTGTCGCCGAAAGCAACAGGGCGACTCCGTTGCCGGCGGCGGTTCCGAGCAAAATTCCAGCAAGGCCACCTGTGACCGAGAGGACAACCGACTCGACCAGGAACTGCGTGAGGATCGTGATCTTGCGGGCCCCAACAGCCTTGCGGATGCCGATCTCCCGCGTGCGCTCAGTAACGCTCACCAGCATGATGTTCATGATGCCGACCCCCGCGGCAAGGAGCGCGATGGCGCTGATGATAAACGCTCCCATGCTCACGACGTCGGCGATCTTCGCAAAGGCAGCTATCAACGAGTCATTCGAGTATATCTCGAAGTCATTCTCCTGGTCGGGCCGAAGAGCGCGGACAATCCTCATTGCACCCACACCCTTGTCGAGCGTCGCCCCGTATTCGAGCTGGGAGTGGGACTGGGTCGCGATGTTGACATTGTACTTCTCCTCACCGAAATCCGTCATGAACCGGGTGATGGGGACCATGAGGATGTTGTCCTCATTGCCGCCAAACGCCGTCCCCTTTGACGCAAAGGTCCCGATGACCGTGTAGGTGCGACCGTTGGCCTTCACCCGCTTGCCGAGGGGCGTCTCGGACGGGAAAAGCCTCGTGACAAGCTCCTGCCCTATGATCGCCACCGGGCGGATCAGGTCGACGTCTTCGTTCGTGAAATTCCGGCCCGTATCGATCGAGTACTGGTTGGTCACCAGAAAATTCTGGTCGGTGCCGCCAAAGGTGATGTCCGGGGTGGTCTTGTGGCCGTTGTAGGTCGCCTGGACGGGAGGGTCCCCATTGGTGAACGACTTAAGGCACACGATCTCGGCGGCGCCGCCCATGAGCTCGGTGTAGCGCTGGGCCATCTGAAGCGTGAACTTGCGCCGGGACTCGTACTTGTGCCGCTCGGATCCGCTGTTGACGATCCCAATGGGCCACTTGGCGAACTGAAATATGTTAGAGCCGAGGAAGCTCAGGCCGGTCTCAATCTGACCGCGCAGCGCAGACACCGCCGTCATAACACCGATGACCGAGAAAACGCCGATGGTGATGCCGGACATCGTCAGGAACGAACGGAGCTTGTTCACCCCGAGCGAGCCGAAGGCCATCTTCAGAATTTCATTCATACCGAAGCGCCACCACCGGATCCAGGCGCGAGGCGCCCAACGCCGGGATAAACCCCGAGAGGACGCCCGTGACGATGGAAACGACCATGGATATCACTATCAGGGTCACGGAAAATTCAAGCGGGAACGATGGCATCGCCGCCTTGACGCCGACGGACAGGAGGTAGGTGAGCGCCAGCCCGATCACGCCGCCCACGACGCAGATCGAAACGGCCTCGATGAGGAACTGGAGGAGGATCGTCCGCCGGCGCGCGCCAAGGGCCTTGCGGGTCCCAATCTCCTTCGTGCGCTCGCGCACGCTCACAAACGTGATGTTCATGATGCCGATCGCCCCGACGAAAAGCGAAAGTCCCGTCACGATTAGTCCCGCGATCGCGATGTCCGTCTTGATCGGATCAATTTTCTCCTTGAACGCATCCGACGTATTGATCGCGAAATTGTCGGGCTCGCCCGGCAGCTGCCCGCGGACGCGGCGCATGGCGCCAGTCAGCTCGTCCGACGCCTCAGCCATGCGGGTCTTGTCACGCACTTTGACCTGGATCTCCGGGTTGCCGTTGCGCACGCCGAAATATTTCCTGAAGCCGCTGAGCGGCATGATCAACTGGCTGTCGAAGCTAAACAGGCCGAGGAACGAGCCCTGCTTCGCAAGCACGCCGATGACCGTGAAGGGCTGGCCCTGCACCATGACTGTGTTGTCCAATGCAGACCTGCCCGGGAACAGGGCCTGCGCCACGTCGCATCCGAGGACGCAGACTTGGCGCCCCGAGTCATTCTCAGCGTCGTTAAACATGCGTCCATCCGTGAAATCCGCGGTAAGGACGCGGCCGTATTCGCCCGTGGTGCCGAAGATATAGACCCCGCCGACGCTCAGGCTTCCCGCCTTGACCGAGCCTCCCCTACCATGGACATAGACGGCCATTTCGAGCTCCGAGTTCGGCGTGGCGTCAATGATGCGGCTCAGCCTGACCGCCTCCTCGGGCGTGATGACGGGCCTGTTCACGTACTTCCACCAGTCCTCCCCGGTAATCCACGGCCATTTTTCCACGTGGAGCACATTCTCACCCAGCATCGCGAGACTGTTGTTGAACCCGATGTCGATTCCCCGGATCGCGGTCCCCATCAGCGTGACGGCGACGATCCCGATGACGACGCCGAGCGCGGTCAGCGCTGACCGCATCTTGTTCGCGCGGATCTGCGCCATGGCGATCCGGATCGACTCGGTCAGCTCGTAGAGAATGCGGCCCATGCGTGTCTTTTCAGTTCAAGGGGCCGTCGCTGTCGATGAGCCCGTCATGGAGGCGGATGATCCGGCGGGCGTTGCGCGCCACGGACTCCTCGTGCGTCACCACGATAAGAGTGTTGCCCGATTCGTAGAGGTCCTCGAATAGAGCCAGGATCTCGACTCCCGTCTTTGAATCCAGATTTCCCGTGGGCTCGTCGGCAAGGATGATCGAAGGCCTGTTGACAAGGGCGCGCGCGATCGCGACGCGCTGGCGCTGGCCGCCCGAGAGCTCGTTCGGCTTGTGGTGGACCCTGTTGCCGAGGCCGACGCTTTCCAAAGCCTCCCGTGCCCGGTCATGGCGCTCGGCCGGCGAGATCCCTGCATAGATGAGCGGAAGCTCCACGTTTTTCAGGGCGTCCGATCTCGCCAGGAGGTTGAACGTCTGGAACACGAATCCTATCTCGCGGTTCCTGATATCGGCGAGCTCGTCGTCGACCATCCCCGCGACATCCTGGCCGTTGAACTCGTACCTTCCGGACGTGGGCGTGTCCAGGCAGCCCAGCATGTTCATCAGGGTCGACTTTCCGGAACCGGACGGACCCATGATGGCCAGGTACTCATTGCGGTGGATGTTGAGCGACACGCCGCGCAGCGCGTGGATCGTCTCCTCGCCCATCTGGTAAAGTTTCGTCACGTCCTCGATCGCGATGACGAGCGGCCCGACTGGGCGTAGCTGGCGGGCTTCTACGGGTGCCGCAGGTGTCATGGGTCAGTGGCTCCTCACTTGGCGGCGTCGGCAGTCGGCTTCGGCTTCTCGATCTTGACGGTCGAGCCGTCCTTCAGGAGGCGGCTGATCGCGGCATAGCTGCCGGCCACGACCTCGTCGCCCTCCTTGATGCCGGATTTGATCTCGATCAGGGCGTTGTCGGCTATGCCGGTCTCAACCTTCTGGAGGCGGACCTTGTCGCCGTTCTTGACGAACACGACCCTGAGAAGCTTGTCGCGGTCGCGCTGGGCGTCTTCTTTGGCCGTGGCGACGTCGAGATCGTTGCCCGAGCGCTCATGGGCCTCCTTGGCCTTCTGTTCCTCGAGCTTGTCGGCCGTCGTCCCGGCGGCATCCCTGACAGTGACGCTCTGGATCGGAACCGCCACGGCGTCCTTCACGCTCTGCGTCTCGATGTCCGCGGTGCCGCTCATTCCAGGCCTAAGGGCCACGTCCTTGTCGGTGACCCTAATCTTGACGATGAAATTCGTGACCTCGTCGGATACCGTGCCGGAAGCCGCGGACGTGCCGCTTCCGCTCCCGCCGGCATTGGCGGCTGAGGCGGCAAGCTCGCGGACGACACCCTTGAACTTGCGGTCCGGATAGGCGTCGATGCTGATCTTGACCGGGTCGCCGACCTTCACGTTGACGATGTCGTTCTCGTTGACGTTGACCCGCACCTCCATGGCGCTCAGGTCCGCCACGCGCATGATCTCGGTCCCCGCGAATTCGGAGGAGGACTGCACGCGCTCGCCGACCTCCGATGAGCGGGAGCTCACGGTCCCGTCCATCGGCGCGTAGATCGAGGTCTTGGACAGCGAATCTTTGGCCTGCTTCAGGAGGCCCTCGGACTCGTCCACCTGCGCCAGCGCCGAGGCCCTGTTGGCCTTGGCCGCATCGTAGGAGGTCTTGTAGGTCACATAGTCGAAGTCGGAGACGAGCTTACGGTCGTAGAGGTCCTGGTATTTCTTGTAGTCCGCCTCGGCCTTCACAAGCTGGACCTCGCTGTTCACCGAGAACGCGCGAGCCGCCGACACGGCGGCCGCCTGCTGGTCGACCTGGGCCTGGTAGAAATCGGGTTTGATCGTCACGATGATGGCGCCCTTCTTGACCGTTGCGCCCTCGCGGTAGGGCAAGGAGGTGATCTCGCCGTAGACCTCGGGCGTTATCTTGACCTCAACCTCAGGCTGGACCTTGCCGGTCGCCGTAACGATCTGAATGATCGTCTTCTTGACCGCCTTCTCGGTGGTTATGGCGATGCCTGCGCTTGCGCCTCGCTTCTTGGCAATAGCGGCAGCGACGAGAACCGCGAGGAGCACGGTGGCGCCGATGATGTACCATTTGGCCTTCGATTTGCGACGCGGCTTGATGGCGGCTGCCGCGGGGGCGTTTCCGGAGAGGGGAGCTGTCATGGACGAAGCATTCACGGGTAATGGGTTGTGGGTCAAATATTCACGCCACGCCCGGTCCCGCGCCCTCTGAAAAAACAGCGTGGAGGGGCCAGAACCGGCCCCCCCACGCTAACACAACTAACAACGAGCAAGGGCTGACGAAACAGGCGTCGTCAAAAAGGTGAATGGTTTTGCGGCCAAATGCCTCCACAACGCGCCAAACGGCCTTTAGGGCGGGGTCAATTGGCGTGGACGCAGGCTGGCCTTGGGCTTGCATGCCCTCACAACACCTTCCCCGGGGGAAAAGTTACACTAAACTTTGATGAGCGGATGCGTCGGAGGATGGGCGGGACGCAGGGCTCACCCCGCAGGGGGCCGGCTGGAGGAAAGGGAAGCCCATTCGCGCGGAGGCTTGCGTGTCCAGACGATGGGGATTGTACGCGCGGCCGCAACGGGGCCGCCCCTCAGGTAGGCCGAGACAACGCGTGGATCCGCCCCCAGGTCCGTGGGCACAGGTACGGGCCGGTCCGAGTCGTCCGCATCGATGGCGGAAAGGCCTGCGGAGGTGCCGAAGAGAAGCACGGTATGGCCCAGGCGGCCCTGCGGGGTGTCCACGTAGTAGGAAAGCAGGCTGGGCGAGACCGCCTCGCCCCCGGCGGAGATCCTCCTTGTCAACGCCGCCACGCTCTCGATGAAGCACGCGTTTCGGGGTTTGGCGGAGCCCAGGTTAAAAAAGCGCGGCGGCGCCTCCACCCATGACCAAGAGGTGAAGCCGGGGTCAATGGAGCGGAACAGCGGGCCGGGGTCAGCCTCGTCCCGCGCCACCGTGCCGCGGGTCAGCGAAAGGCTCTGTGTGCCATCCACGTCGGTGTAGAACCACAGTATCCCCGAGAGTTCGAACACAAGGGCGTATACGATCCTCGGATACGGCCCCCTTCTCAACATCGCGGCGGGTCGGGAACTGTCGATCCGCACCAGGCGCGACCATGCCTCGTCCCCCAGCATCGCGCGCGCTGCGATCGCGTCGTCGAGGCCCCGAGCAGGCGCGGTCGCGCCGGGCGCCGCCCCGGAGGCCGCGAGAAGGAGGATGAGGCAGCACAGCGATCGCATGCCCCTGTAAACCCGCAATGGGCGTCAGGGGATTCGAAAATGCGACGGTCCGTCTTGCCGATGCGGCGAATCGCCCGGCTCGCGCGCCAGGCGCCTACTCCACCCTGCCGAGGAGCGCCTTGATCCGGTCGTGGTAGCCCCGACTCAGCCGGAGCTTGGTGCCGTCCTGGAGAACGACCGCATACTCGCCCTCGAAGGACGGGCTCAGCTTCCTCAGGCGGTCGGCGTTCACGATCGTCGATCGGTGGATCCGTATGAACCGCGCAGGATCGAGCCGCTCCTCGAGCGCGGCCATCGTACCCCTCATGAGGTGCGTGCGGCCGGTGACGTGAAACTTGACGTAATCCCCCTCGGCCTCGATCCAGTCGATCTCGTTTGTCTTCAGGAAAATGATCTCGCCCGAGGACTTCAGCAGGATCCTGTCCCGTCCCTCCCCCTCGATGTGCTCGATCAGGCGCGTGATCCTGTTGTCCACGGCGTCACCGCGCTTGCGCATCACGAGGTCCCGGGCGCGCTCGAGCGCTGCCGCGAAGCGTGCATCGTCGTAGGGCTTCAGTAGGTAGTCCACCGCGTTGAATTCAAAGGCCCGGAGGGCGTACTCGTCGTAAGCGGTGACAAAGACGACGACAGGCATCGCTTTGGGACCCACGCGCTTGAGCGTCTCGAACCCGTCACATCCCACCATCTGGACATCCAGAAAAACGAGGTCCGGCCGCAGGCGCTGGATAAGGTCGGCGGCCTCGACGCCTCCGGCCGCCTCGCCGACAATCTCGACGCCAGTGTCGCGCTCGAGGAGAATACGGACGCCATGGCGGGCCAGCGGCTCGTCGTCGGCGATAAGGGTGCGGATGCGGGGGGCCGGGGCGATTTTGCGTAGTGGAGTCATGGTCGTGAGGGGAGAATGATCTCGACGGAGATGCCGCCCGTCGGCCGGCTTTTCAGCGTCATGCGGCTCTTGTCGCCATAGATCTTGCCCAGGCGCTCGCGGGTGTTGGCGAGGCCGGTGCCCTCGACGACCCTGCGGTTGTCCGGCAACCCGGGCCCGTCATCGCGCACCTCAAGGTGCAGCAATCCGCTCTCCACGCGCCCCAGGATTTCAACGAGGCCGGCCCCGGACTTTGGCGCGACGCCGTGCAGGATCGCGTTTTCAACGATGGGCTGAAGCACGAGCCACGGGACGGGCACGCTGAGCGCGGCCTCCTCGACCGAGATGGTCACGGTGAGGCGGTCGGGAAACCTTGCCTTCTGAATCTCTATGTAGCGCTCAAGAAAATCCATTTCAACACGCAGGGTGGTCTCGTTTTTATGGTTCCCGTCCAGGGACATCCGCAGCAAAGAACCCAGGCGGGCCAGCAAAGTTACAGCCATTTCGTTCTTACCATCCCTGACCAGGACGGAAACGGTGTTCAGGGTGTTGAAAAGGAAATGCGGCTTGAGCTGCTCCCGGAGCGCCTTGAGCTCGGCCTCGATCAGGCGGCTCTCGAGCTGGGCCGCCCTTATCTCCTCGTTCTTGAACCGGCGCTGGAGCTCGCCACCGTAGCCGAATGCGAGCACGGCCCAGTAATACGCCATGTCAACGAGGTTGTGACCGTAAAAGCTCGTGCGGGCTGCATACCAGAAGGGGTATTCCGTCCCGATGAAGATCGAGTAGGCCTCGATGCGGCCGAGGTAAAACGTCGCCATGACCACGAAGCTGAACGCGACGTGAAAGAGCACGCCGCCGACCCAGTGGCCGGAGCTGAGCGGCATCTTTGCGCGCAGCATGAGGATGAACGGCGCCAGGCATGCCCACATCGCGGCGCGGCCGAACTGGGGGATCGCGACCTCAACGAAGTCGGCCCAGCTCATCTCGGCCTTCATGTTGAAGTAGACCTCGAGCGAGAGGACCAGCCCAAGGAAGGCCCACCCCGCAGCCGTGGCGGCAATCCTTAGCCATCGATTCTTCATGGATTCGGAGTGCTTCATGTCGCCTGTCGAACGGCCGTATCAAGCCGATACCTTCCGTTTTGCGACGAATCGACGAAAAAAAGCGACGTGCGTGGCGTTAGGCGCGTCCAAATTTCGGACGCCAATCTTAACAATTCGCGGGCGGCCCGCTCAGCCGCGACGTTCCTGTTCGGCCCACAGGGCGGCGCCGACAATGCCCGCCTCGTTAAAGAACTCCGCGGGCACCATCCTCACGCGCGGCTTAACGTACTTGAAGAATTTGTCGTGCTTCGCGCTCACACCGCCGCCGATAATGATGAGTTCCGGCCAGAGAATATTCTCGAGCATCTCGATGTAGCGACCCAGGCGCGTGCCCCACTGCTTCCACGAGAGGCCCTTGCGGTGCTTCACCGACGCCGCGACCCGTTTCTCGGCGTCGCGGCCGTCCATCTGCATGTGGCCAAGCTCGCAAGGGAAGAGCGCTCCGCGAAAGAACAGAACCGAACCCACGCCCGTGCCGAGGGTCAGCATCAGCGCCTTACCTTCAAAGTTCTTCCCAATTCCAAACCGCATTTCCGCCAGGCCGGCCGCCGCCGCGTCGTTGGTGAGTGCGACCGGCAGCCCGATCGCCTTGCTGAACAGCTTGAGGCCATCGCACCCGATGAACTTCTTGTCCAGATTGGCCGACGTCAGGATGGTGCCCCCATGGATGACGCCCGGGAAGCCTATCCCGATGGGCCCCTTCCACCGAAAATGGGCGGCGACCATGCCCGCCGCGTCGGCCATCTCGGAAGGGGAAAGCAGAAGCGGCGTCTCGATCTTGAACCGCGCGGCGAGCAGGCGCCCGGTCGATGTGTCCACGGGGGCCCCTTTTATGGCTGAGCCGCCGATGTCGATCCCGAGTACCTTCATATTGCCGCACATAGACAGCCCCTCACCCGCATTTCAACCACGTGTTTCGACAGCGGCCCGGTTTTTCGGGTTAGTCCCCTTGACGCCGGACCGGTGGCTCGCTCCTCTTTCAGTGCATGAAAGTCACGTACTACCTCGAGGTGCTGTCGTCATGGTGCTATTGGGTCGAGCCGGTCTGGGCTGAGCTGAAATCGCGCTACGCCGGCCGGGTCGAATTCGAGTGGCGGATCGCCCTCATGCAGCGGGAGGATCTCCCGATTTCCAAGGCGCAATTCGACTGGTTCTACCGGCGGAGTGGAATGATGATGAAGTCGCCGGTCATGCTCAACTCGGACTGGTTCGAGGGCCTCGATGCTTCTTATCTGGGCGCATCCCTGGTCGCCGAGGCCTGCCGGGATTTCGGGTTCGCCAACGACATCGTCCGTTTGGCGCTGTCGCATGCTTCCGAGATAGAGGGCAGGAAGATAGGCCGGATGGACGAGGCCGTCGCGGTCGCGTCGAAGGCATCGGGTATCCCGAAAAAGAAGCTCAAGGCGTGCGCGCAATCCGCGGCCGTCAAGGCCCGCGTTGACGCAAGCACCGCCGAGTTCTTCTCGCACCGGATCAACCAGCGCCCGGCATTCATCCTTGAGGACAGCATTGGCGACAAGGCCGTGTTCTCGGGGCTCGTGGCGATCGCGCCCATCGCGGCCACGATCGACGCGATGCTTTCCGACGTGTCGGCCTATGCCGCGCACGCCGCCCACTTTGGCGCGCTGCCCGAGAAATAGGCCGCCCGAAGCGCGATGGACTACGTCAACCTAGGGCGGACCGGCCTAAAGGTATCCAGGCTCTGCCTGGGAACGATGACCTACGGGTCGAAGAAATGGCGGGAGTGGGTGCTCGAGGAGGAGGAGAGCCGTCCGTTCATACGGCGGGCGCTCGAGGCCGGCATAAATTTTTTCGACACAGCCGACATGTACTCGGTGGGGGTCAGCGAGGAGATCCTCGGAAGGGCGCTCAAGGATTTCGGACCAGGCCGCGACCGTGTCGTCATTGCAACGAAGGTCTTCAATGCCATGGGCGACGATCCCAACCAGCGGGGACTCTCGCGCAAGCACATCCGGCACGCACTCGAAGACAGCCTGCGGCGCCTTGGGACAGACTACGTTGACCTGTATCAGATCCACCGGTTCGACCCGCTCACCCCGATAGAGGAGACGATGGAGGCGCTGAACGATCTCGTCCGCGCGGGAAAGGTCCTCCATCTCGGCGCTTCGTCGATGTTCGCCTGGCAGTTCGCGAAGATGCTCAACGCCGCCGATTCGCGCGGATGGACGCCGTTCGTCACCATGCAGAACCACTACAACCTGCTGTACCGGGAGGAGGAGCGGGAGATGGTGCCCCTCTGCCTCGACCGGTCCGTCGGCCTCATACCTTGGAGCCCGCTGGCGCGGGGGATCCTCGCGCGCCCGCTCGCGGCGGCAACGGTCCGCGCCAAGACGGACGAATACGCCCTCCACATCTACGGTGCCGAGCTGCCCGACGGCGACAAGGCGATCCATGCCGCCGTCAATGAGATAGCGAAGGCCCGCGGTGTCCCGCCGGCACAGGTCGCCCTCGCATGGCTCTGCCAGAAGCCAGGCGTGATCGCGCCGATCGTGGGCGCGTCAAAGCCTCACCACCTCGACGATGCGATCGCCGCCCTTGCGCTGAACCTGAGCGCGCCGGAGGTGGCTGCGCTCGAGGCGCCCTACGTGCCCCACGCCATCGCAGGCCACAAATGAACCCGAACGCGGCTTCAGCGAGGAGTGCGCTGCTCGTCGCCGCCGCGCTCACCGCGGCTAGTGCGTTTGCCGCAACAGGATTCGTGTTTGAGGACCGGAACGCGGACGGGATGCGTGAACCGGGCGAGCCGGGGCTGGCCTCTGTGGAGGTGTCCAACGGAGTCGACGTCGTCACGACGGACGCGACGGGCGCCTACCGGATCCCCGACAGGGCGGGCGCAGCCGTGTTCGTGATCAAGCCGAGGGGATGGCGCCCACCCGTTGACGGCGACAACCTGCCGTTGTTTCACGCGCGGCCCGGAGCCGGCCAAACTGCCGATTTTGCGCTCCAGCGGTCGGATGAACCGGACGCATTGCGCGTGCTTGTCATGACGGACCCGCAACCCGCATCGCCTGTCGAAGTGGGATACCTTTCACGGGGCGTCATCGACCGGATCGGCCGCCGGACAGACGTCTCATTCGGTGTCACGCTTGGCGACATCGTTTACGACCGGCCGGACCTGTTCGGCGCCGTGAACGACGCCGTGGCGCGGGTAGGCGTTCCCTGGTATAACGTTCCGGGCAACCACGACCTCTCGCTCGGCACGCCTGAGGAAGGCGCCGCGGTCGCGCCCTACGAGTCGGTCTACGGGCCGTCGACCTATGCATTTCACTCCGGCCCCGCCCTTTTCGTCGCGCTGGCCGACGTGAGGCCGCTCGGGGGGCCGAGGTACGTTGGGGGTCTGCGCAATGATCAGTTTGAATTCCTGGGAAACCTGCTGCGGGCGTCACCCGCCGCCGAGTGGATCGTCCTCATGATGCATATCCCGCTGTTTGCACCCGACCCCTCGGGAACCGATGGGTTTCGTGCAGCCGATCGCCTGAGGCTCTTTGGGCTCCTGAAGGACCATCCCCATGTCCTCATTCTGTCGGGGCATACGCACTACCAGAGGCACGTGATGCACGGTGCAGCCGACGGATGGACGGGCGCCGAGCCCATTCACGAGTACAATGTGGCCGCCGCATGCGGCGGGTTCTGGGGTGGGCCCTTCGATGGCGACGGAATTCCCGTTTCCACCATGTGGGATGGCACGCCCCCCGGTTATGCGATCCTGGGGTTCGCAGGTGCCACAGTCTCGCTGGATTATTTCCCCGCGCGGATGAACGCCAACCATCAGATCGCCCTTCACGCTCCGGATGCAGTCGCCAGGAAACAGGGGTTTGTTTCCTTCTATGCGAACGTCTTCAACGGCCATGACGGCTGGTTGGTTGAGGCATGCGTCGATGACCGGGCCTGGAATCCCGTTCGCCGGGTTCTGGGATGGGATCCCTCCTATGCGACGGATTTCCTCGGGCAGGACTCAGTTGCAAGGCCATCCTCGAGGACAAGACTGCCGGATCCGGCGGTCTGCTATCACCTGTGGCGCGGGGCGCTGCCGGCCGACCTTTCGCCGGGCAGGCACGTTCTCCGCGTCCGCGCCACCGATCCCGAAGGCCGGGTGTTTTCCGCGGAGCGTCCGCTGCAAGTCGTCGCGCCCTGAGCCGGCTGGAACGGGCCAGCTGGCTCGCCGGCCGCGGGTACATATTTTTGCGTACGAATAATAAATGACGACAACGCAAAAACCCGTTTCATCGCTGGCCTCACCCTTACCCCAATGCAATTGGTCCGTTCCGTTGCGGGTTGTGCGCTCCTCTGGATTGTGTCCGGGGGCGCCGCTGCATGGGCGGGGAACGCCCCGGCCTGGGAGCTAGGAACGGCAGGCGTGCCGCCGATGCGTGTGTTCACGGCGCGCGACACGGGTGTGGCGACCATGGCCTGGTCGGCTGCCCAGGATCGGGATGGAACACTTTATTTTGGCTGTGACACGGTTGTCTCGTTCGACGGGGACCGCTGGCGCCAGCAAAAGATGGATCCCACATATCTCGTCAGGGGACTGGACATCGGGCGAAACGGGCGCATCTGGGCGGCCGGCGAGAACCAGATTGGCTGGTTTGAACCGGGGTCCCAAGGCCGCCTCGACTATCATTCGCTCATGGCGCGCCTGCCGCCGGGAAAGGGCGAACTGGGCGATGTATGGCGGGTTTACGCCCAGGGCGACGACAGCGCCGTGTTCGTGGCCCGCGAGCGGATTATGCGCTGGGACGGAAAGGCGATCCAGTCGTGGGACTACCCTGGCATGCACCTGCTCTGGTCGACGCGAACGGCGACGTCCGTATATGTCCATTATCCGCCAGTCGGGCTCCTGAAAATAGACGCCGATGGGCCATCGCTGGCCGTACCGGCGTCGGCGATCGGCGCTGCGGAAGTGCGATGGCTCGACGATTCCGGCAAGGACTGGCTTCTTCTGACGCCCCAGGGATTCAAGAGCCTGCATGATGGCATCTGCACGCCTCTCGATACAGAGGCCTCGGCGTTTGCGCGGGCGAACACCCCGAGCTGTGCGGCGCGGCTGAATGATGGATCGCTTGCGATCGGGACGCTCCAGGGCGGCATCGCGGTCGCTGACCAATCGGGAAACATCCGGCGCGTCTTCAACATCCGGTCAGGGCTTCCCGCCAACCAGATATATTCGCTCTTCGTGGACCGAGACGGGGCGCTCTGGGCAATGGGTCCGTCAAATATCATCCGCCTTGCGGTGCGTTCGGGCACCTCGGTCTACGGCCGCGAAAGCGGCTACCCACCCGGCGGCTGCGACGCGTTTGCCGATTCCTCGGGAACCGTCTTTGTCGCGTCGCACAGCGACATCTACCGCCTGTCCCCAGACCCGCAATCCGGGGGAGCCGGCCAATTCACGCCGCTCGGGATCACGAGCAGCCGATTCTACAGCCTGCTTTCCGTCCCGCAGGGACTCGCTGTTGGCCAGGTCCACGGGCTGGGACTCGTCTCAGGCGGGAAAATAACGCCCGTGCTCCACGTGGACGATATGGTGTTTCGGACCAGCCCGTCTTTGGCCCGGCCGGGAAGAATTCTCGCCTCCCTGCTCGACAAGGTCCTTTTGGTCGACCCGTTGACAGGCCAATCGACAGTAGTCGCCGATTCCCTCCCCGACTACGCCGACACAGTTGTGGACGAGCCGTCGGGACGGATTTGGATCGGAACGCCCTCCCGAGGGGTGTTCGTTGCAGGCCCTGAGAATACAAAATCCAAGCCTGCCGAGCCGAGGTTCGGTCCGCTTCCCGCCGAGGGTCCCGCTTTGGTCGCACGCGCGGGCGCGACGGTCGTGGCGGTTACCGATGGGGCCGCTTTTTTCCTCAATCACAAAAGCGGCATCTTCCTTCCCGTTGCCGGCTTCCCGGCAGCCAGACCGATGTCGGTTTCCAACCAGGACAGCAGGGGAAACGTGTGGGCGGCGCTATATCCGGACAACGGAGGGCATTCACCGAGGCTCGGAAAAATCACGTTCACCGCGGCTGGAGCCGAGTGGGCTCCTCAGTCGGTGGAGGGGATGTCGGGGATCGGTTCTCTTCTCGGGCTCCATTTGACGGAAACTGCCGGCCGGGAAGAACTCTGGCTCGCCGGCACGGAATCACTCCTCTGCGCGGGGCCTGCGGCTTTGTCACCCCACAAGGCGCCGCACAGCCCCATTATTCGGGCGTGGGAGATGGCCGGAGAGAGCGAGGTGCAGGGCGAGATCGGAGGAACCCTTCCGTTTGCGACCCATGGTCTCCATATCGAGTATAGCTCGCTGGACTATGGAATGCGCGATTCCGAGCGGTTCCAGACGATGCTGGGAGGCGCCGAAAGCCAATGGTCGCCGCCCACGGATTCCGCCGACCGCGATATTTCCGGCCTTCGCGAGGGTATCTATGACTTCAAGGTGAGGATGGTCACGGATTCCGGCGAGGTGGGCGAAGCCGCAGTCCTTCATTTCGAAATCGCACCCCCATGGTGGCGCACCGCCGCCACCCGGACGGCATTCGCGATCACCGGGGCGCTGGGCATCCTCTCCCTGCTGCGCCTTCGGACAAGGTCGCTCAAGCGAAGGGCCCTCGTGCTCGAGAGAATGGTGCACCAGCGCACCGAGGAGCTCCAGAAGGCCAATGCTGCGAAGACTGAGTTCGTCGCGAGCATGAGTCACGAGATCCGGAACCCAATGGGTGACATCCTGGCCTCCGCGCTCGAGCTGTCGGAGGCGCCTCTCGGGCCGGAGCAGCAGAGGCTTGTCACTACTATCCGGATCTGCGGCACGTTTCTTGCCTCGCTCGCGGAGGACGTCCTCGATTTTGCGGCGATCGAGGCGGGGGCGTACAAGGTGTCCCTTTCGCCGTTCAGCCCGCGCGAAGTCCTGGAAAACGTCGTGAAGATGCTTGAACCCAGGGCTGCGGGCGCACGGATGGGAGCCACCGTCGACCCGGCGCTTCCCGGCCGGATCGTCGGTGACGCCGCCAGGATCCAGCAGGTGATCGTAAATTTCGCGGCCAACTCCATCAAGTTTGGAGGAAAGATGATAAGGCTCTCGGCGCGCCCTGAAGGCGGGAATGTCACCTTCGCAGTCGCCGACGACGGGATCGGAATCCCAGTCGACGAGCAAAAAAACCTCTTCATCCGGTTTTCAAGGCTTAAGTCCGCGCGCAATTCCGCGATACCGGGAACGGGACTCGGGCTCGCGGTCAGCCGGGAGCTTGCCGATCGGATGGGCGGCTCCGTCGGGTTCACGTCCGATCCGGGCCTCGGTTCGACATTCTTCCTTAAGATTCCCCTCGAGGCTTGCGCCGCGGCCGAAATCGAATCCCGGGCATTCGACGCCCGGGGCGCGCGGGCCCTCGTGGTCGAAGACATCGGATACAACGCCCGGGCGCTCGGCCTGATGCTGGGAAGGCTCGGGTTCGACGTGGAGTACGCCTTCGACGGGGCAGAGGCACTGGAGCGCCTTTCTTCCGCATCCTACCACGCCGTGTTCCTCGACTGTGACATTCCCAAAATGAATGGGACCGAGGTGGCGTCGCGTTTCCGCGCCTCGGAGGCTCCGGGGAAACGCACGGTTCTCATCGCGACCACCGCGCTTTCAACTATGGAAGACCGGGACATCTGCATCTCCGCGGGCATGGACGCCTTCATCACGAAGCCAATCACGCCTGAAAAGCTGGGCATTGTCCTCGCCGAATTCGGCGGGCCCGAGTCCGGGCAGTCCGCTGCGACGGGCGCGGAAACTCAAGAGGCCGGCGAAACCGGCCTCAAGTTGAACCTGATCCGCCATCTGGCGGATGGTTCGCCGGAATCCATGGGACGGGCGCTGGAGTCCTTCGCCGCCTCGCTTAACGAAGCTATGCGAGGTGTGAGCGCGGCGCGGGTATCCGCGTCGCGGGCGACGGTCTCCTCAGCGGCTCACAGGGTCCTTTCTCTGGCGCGGATAGTGGGGGCGGAGTTGTTGGCGGCCTCGGCCACCGATGTACAGGACTTTGCGTCAGCCTATACGGATGCCGAGCTGGACGAGGAGATCTCCACGCTTAACAGGCACGCCGCCGAGCTCGTTGCCGCCCTTGGCCGACTTCGGGAATCCCTCCCGCTCAATCCTTCTTTGGCTTCCTGAACTCCTTGTGGTCTTTCTTCTCGAGGGCGTCTATCTCCACGACGATCTTGACCGCATCGTCGTTTTTTCCAGCCGTTAGGGCGTCGGACAGCTTTGCGAATTCGTCCTGCATTCCCTGGATGCCAGCCTTGAAGTCGTCCTCAAACTTGGCCTGCTGATCGGCGGGAAGGTCGGCGGCCTTGGCAGGCGTGAATTCAAGCGCCTCCTTTGCTGCTTCCTGCATGGTGGCGAGGAGCTTTAGCGAGGAGGTGTTCTGGGTGGGGTCTGCAACCTGCTTTTTCAGCTTCCGGTAGGCTCGACCCATGTGTTCCATCCGCACCTCGAGGTCAGTCTTCTTGTCATCGTCGGCGGGCGCCGCCGCAGGCACCGGCGTCAGCGCGGCCGAACTAGAGCCTCCGGGGGCCGGGGGCGGCGTCTGGGCGAACGAGAGCGTCGGCGAGAGGACCGGAAGGGCCAGGATCAGTGCAAGAAAGGGGCGGATCTTCATTTTGGATCGAGTCTTTGTTTGGTTTCGCGGGCGAGTCTCTAGAATGACGCGTGGCCGGGCAATTCGATTCACAAGGATCTGGACGGCCGCCTTGGCGCCGTGCGGCCGAGGCCATGGATCAGAATGGCCGCGGCGGCGGATACGTTGAGTGATTCGACATTGCCGCTTCCGGGTATCGTCACAAGACGGGTGCACGCCGCCTCGGCGGCGGGAGCGAGCCCATGCTCCTCGTTCCCAAGGACGAGCGCCCACGGCGCTGACGAGCCGACAGGGGGTTCGATGCCTCCGCCGCGCGTGGCGGCCCCGACCACGTCATAACCCGCGGCCGAAAGGGCGTGAAGGAAGGTGGCCATCTCGGGAACGGACCGGATCTCGATCGCGTCCATGCCCCCCTCCGCGACGCGGTAGGCTGCGGGACCGGGCCGCGCGGACGCGGGGTCACCTGCGATCAATATTCTGGGGACACCGAGATAGGCGGCTGTCCGCGCTATCGCTCCGAGGTTGTGGGCATTGCCGATGCGATCGAGAACGACGAGGTTCTCGTGGCGGCGCGCCCAGGTTGCCGCGTCTGCGGCTGTCGCAATCCTGGGAGGCTTTTCCTCAACAACCGCCACGATGCCGCCGTGATGAATCGAATCGGCGATCTTCGCCAGCTCGGAGGGCTCGACGCACCGGTAGACCTTCCGGGCTCCGGCCAGAGCTCGGCACATCAGGCCCACCTTTTTCGAAGTGGGGCTGTCGAAAAACAGACGGACGATGGACGACGAGTCGTGGCGGAAGCGAGCCCGGACGGCGGCGAGGCCGCAGATCGTGATCTCGCTGTCCTTCATCTTGCGGTCGTCCCCGTCACGGTGAATTCCTCGCGGTCGTGGTACAGGTGGACGATCCTGACCCCCTTGGCATGCTTGGCAAACGGCGAATCCGTGTTCCGGAGGTCCGCAAGGAGCGCGATGGGGTCAACGCGGCCGAACTTCAGGTTGACAACAAAGCGCCGACACCAACCCCCCGAAAGCCAGGGCCGGACGATGGAATTGAGCACCTTATGGGGGTCCTCGAGCATGTCGCTGAAAAGCCAGTCGTAGACAGCGTCCTTGCCGGGGCTGAACCCAAACGCGTCGGCGTGCCTGTGGTCGATCAGCGCGTTGCCGAGCGCGCCGCCCTTCAGGGGTCCGTTGTCGACGGCGACGACGTGGGCACCCCGTTTCGCGGCACTGTAGCTCCAACCTCCCGGAGCCGCCCCGAGGTCGCACACCGTCTCACCGGCCGTCGGCTCGGCGCCTATGATCGCGTAGGTTTCCTCGACCTTGAGGTAGGAACGCGAGGGCGCAGCGTCGTCGTCCGCCATCCTCCGCGGCCCGCTCATGAAGGCCGAGCGCGCAACCTGAGCCTTTCCAAAGTCGGTGAACCAGACGAAGAGGCCCCGCGCGGGACCCACACGAGGCCTTTCGGCCGAAGCGAGCTTCGCAACCCTCCCAAGCCTTTTTTGCAGGAGCTCATGGAACGCGGCCTCAACCGAGGCGACCCGCCGTCCGAGTCCCGTCACGTCCTGCCCCCCGGCAAACAGGCAGGGCCATGGAGCGTCGATGCGCTCGCCCCGCAGGCTGGACGCAAACAGCTCCATGATGCCCTGCGCCAGCTCGTTCACGCGTTCTCCGGAGATCCCAGCAGGTGACTCGAGGATAGCGTGAGGAAACGCCGCCGAACGGAGGGCGAGGCCGCCCGCTTCAAGGCCGCCCGCAAGGACCCATCCCGGGCCGCTCTCGGCGGACTGGATTCCGAGGGCCTCCATCTCGCGCATGAGCAGGCCCTCGAAGCCGGATTGGCAGACCACAAGGGCCCCGTTTGATAACATCAGTTCAGAGAACCCGAGCCTCACCTGTCGTTCAAAGCAAAAGGTCGCGGGGAAGGACTCCGTGGCCGGCACCGATGTGGGCCACCGAAATGCGGCTCCCTTCGAGAGTGAATCCACCCTCAAAGGGGTTTTCCGCCAGAAAAAGGGGCGTGTCCAGGTCGGCATATCGAAAACCCCCCAGTCCAGACGCAAAGCAAGCCGACATGGTCATTGCCAGTATCGATTCCACGTTGCCGCCAATCATGAGCCCGATCCCCTCGTTCCGGGCTATCGAAACGATCTCCATCGCCCCCGAGACGCCGGCCTTCATGAGCTTGATATTGAAGACTTGGGCGGAGCGCTCCCGGACGACAAGGCGTGCGTCCGCAGCCGACGTCACGCTCTCGTCGGCTGCGACCGTCCAGCCGGATTCCGCCCCGAGCGCGCGCATTCCCTCGAGATCCTCCTTTGGGAGCCATTGCTCAAGGAGCACCGGCGAAATCCCTTGGGACTTAAGACCCCGAACGAGTTGCGAGGCCGCGGCTCGACCCATGCCGGCGTTGCCGTCGAGGATCAGCGGAGATCCCGGGGAGGCCTCGAGGATGGCGGTAATCCGGGCCAGGTCGGCCTCCGGGCCGCCCGGGCCCCCCACTTTTGCCTTAATCAAGCGGATTCCCCTGCGCCGGATGAGACGGGCCGCGTCGCGGGCCTCTTCGGCCGTGCCCGTTGTCACCGTCATGTCAGTCTCAAGCTCGGTTCCCGCCCCGCCGAAGAATCTCCAAAGGGAGACCTCGTCGCGCCGGGTGATCGCGTCCAGGAGCGCGGTCTCAAGGGCGCAGAGCGCGGAACCGCACGCCGTCCTGGCCGTGGCGCGAAACTCGGATGCAATGCCCCGCCAATCCGCGGCGTCCCTGCCTGGAAGCCAGTTGGCCGCACGCGAGAGGAGCGCAATCGCCGCGGACTGAGTCTCGCCGTTGTAGGCGGGAAAAGGTGCCGCCTCCCCGTAGCCGATGGTGCCGTCCGAGAGCTCGACGGCCACAAGCACGTTGGCAGCGACGTCGAGGGCTCCCCGGGATATCCCGAAAGGGACCAGAAGCGGGATGTCCAGAGGGGCGACGCGCACCGACTGAACTGACGTCGGATGGAGCGCGAAGGCCATGGCGCGATGCTCGACCCGCCGGGGATGAATTGCAAACCGGCAGGACCCCGGTTTAGGAAGAGGACTTCATGCGCGTCCTGGTTGCATTCGACAAGTTCAAGGACTCGATCACGGCCGCCAAAGCGTGCGCCGCGGCGGCCGATGCGATTGCCTCGACCCGCGGGGGCTGGGTCCTGGACGAGTGCCCGCTTTCAGACGGCGGCGAAGGATTCGCGGACATTCTCACGCGCTCCGTGGAAGGGACACCGCGCCGCATCGATGTCACCGGCCCGCGAGGGCTGACCGTGGCTGCATCGTTCGGGATTGTATCGGCGGATAGGATACCTGATGCCGCGCGCTCCATGCTTGGCGCCGCAGCCGGCCCGGGCGACTCGGTCGCGGTGGTGGAGATGGCGGCCGCGAGCGGCCTCGCGCTGCTTGCCCCGGAAATGCGCGACCTCATGCGGGCGTCCTCGGTGGGGACGGGCCAGATGCTCCTGGCTGCGGCCGCGACAGGTGTGCGCGCGATTCTGCTCGGCGTCGGCGGAAGCGCGACCCATGACCTCGGCCTTGGGGCCCTTGGCGCGCTTGGAATCAGGTATGTCGGAGCGGCCGGCGAAGCGCTCGACCCGCTGGTCCCGGTGGACTGGCCGTTCCTTCGGGAGATCTCCGGAGCCGTCCCGGCCGCGTTCCCGCCGATCCTGATTGCGTGCGATGTCGAAAACCCGCTGCTCGGCAAAAACGGCGCGCTGGCGGTCTATGGGCGCCAAAAGGGGCTCAGGCCCAAGGACGCCGAAACCCTCGAGACGGAAACCGCGCGCGTGGCCGCAACGCTCTGCCGCTACTTTGGGCGGCCTGGGGACCTGACCGGAGTGCCGGGCGCAGGCGCGGCGGGCGGGATAGCATTCGGGCTCATGGCCGCTGCGAACGCCAAGCTGCTGCCCGGCTTCGAACTGGTGTCCTCTTGGCTGGATCTGGAGGACAGGCTCTCGGCGGCGGACATGGTCGTAACCGGAGAGGGCCGCTTTGATGAATCTTCCCTGAGCGGCAAGGGACCGGGAACAGTCGTGCGCCGCGCCCTTGCCCAGGGCAAGCTCGTCCATGTATTCGCCGGCGAAATTACTTTGGCCAGGAAGATTCCCGGCTTGCTCACCCATGCCATCTCGCCTCCCGGCATGCCGCTGACGGACGCGCTCAAGGAGGCACCGGCGTTGCTTTCGGAGGCTGTGCGGAAGGCGCTGTCGGAGGGATGAAACATCTCGACCGGATCCGGCCTGTGGCCGATATGTTTTCGATGCTCAGGATCCTACTGCGGTCGCTCAGGCGAGCCGTCTCAAGCGCCGCCCCACTCCTTGGGCTGGCCGGTTGCAGCGCCACCCCGCCACCGGCCCCCGCGCCGGCCCCGGTGATCAGGGCGGCCGCTCCGGCTCCCGAGCCGCCGCCCAAATCGGCCTTTGAGCTGGCCCATCCCGTCATGTTGGGCATCGACGTGCTTGAATCCGAGGGCTTTGCGGCCATTCGCGGGAAATCGATCGGGCTCCTGACGCATCCGGCCGGCGTTGACGCACACGGAGTGAGCACGATCGAGATCCTCCGACACGCCCCGGGCGTCCGCCTCGTCGAGCTCTTTTCGCCCGAGCACGGTGTCCGCGGGGAGTACTCGGCGAGCGTAAACCAGCCCGACCACATCGACGCGAGGACCGGCCTGCCAATCTACTCGCTCTACAACGGAGTCAACAAGGGCAAGCCGAGCCGGGCCCAGCTGAAGGGAATCGACGCGGTGGTCATCGACCTGCAGGACATAGGCTCCCGAAGTTATACCTTTGTGGGTGCGATGAAGATGTGCATGGAGGGCTGCTTTGAGAACGGCGTCGAGGTGGTCGTGCTGGACAGGCCCAATCCGCTTGGCGGGCTGAAGGTGGATGGGCCGCCGCTCGATCAGCAATGGGTGCAGACCTTTGTCGGGGCGTTCCGCGTTCCCTACGTCCACGGGCTCACCATTGGAGAACTCGCCAGGATGGCCAAGGAGGCCCCTGATGTGATGGGCATATCCGATGCCGCGCGGGCGCACGGAAGGCTGATAGTCATACCGATGCGGGGATGGCGGCGAAGCATGAGGTGGCCGGATACAGGACTGACCTGGATACCGACCTCCCCCTACATCCCTGATTTTTCCGCGGTGGAGGGATACTCCATGACGGGTCTCGGCACCCAATGGGGAGGGTTTAAGAACGGCATAGGAACCGCATATCCGTTTCGGGGGATCTCATTCCATGGCGTGCACTTCGAGACCCTTGAGAAAGAGCTCCGGGCGCTCAACATTCCGGGCCTCGGATTTCGGCGGGTGAGCGTGCCTGATCCGAAGACCGGCAAGCCCGAGCTCGGACTCTACGTCGAGATCACGGACTGGGATCTGTGGAGACCGACGGAGCTGAGCGCCTACCTGCTGAAGCTTTCTTGCAAGTTCAATGCCCGGAACCCCTTTGCGGGAATGACGCCCGGCGAGGTCCGGTCGCTGCTGATTTACTGGGGATCAACCCCATTCTACAATGACCTCGCGGCTCACGGGGCGAAGGTCGACGTGGAGGCTTACGTCCGCGACTGGCAGCTGAAAGCGGCGATCTACCAACAGCAAAGCAGGAGATACTGGCTGTACAACTGAGGGATGCGGTATTTCCCGGCGGGATGGGCCGCCCGGGAGAAAAAAAATCGCCAAGGGGCGCTGCGACGGCAAAGGTTGCCCTCCCCAGTAGCCCAAATCGCTTCATGAAGATCAATCGCAGGAAGACCCATTTCAACGTCGCAGTAATCGGAGCCGGCGGAATCGGCCAGGATCACCTGGCGAGCTTCAGGCTCCACCCCGCGGCCCGGGTCGTCGCTCTCGCGGAGGTTTCGCCCGAGCGCGGGCGCCAATCCGCGGAAAAGTTCAATATCCCCGAGCTCGTCACAGACTACAGGAAGCTCCTGCGCCGCGCTGACATCGACGTCGTATCCGTCGCCCTTCCCAACTACCTTCACGCGAGCGTCACGCTCGATGCGCTGCGGGCCGGCAAGCACGTGATGCTCGACAAGCCGATGGCGACCAATGCGCGCGACGCGGCGAAGCTCGTCGCCGAGGCCAGAAAGCAGGGCGTTCTCTTCATGGTCGGGCAGAATTTCCGATTCAACTTGGAGACGCAGACGGCGCGACAGGTCGTGGAGATGGGAACCCTCGGGGACATCTACCACGCCAAGACCTCCTGGAGCCGCCGGGCAGGGATTCCGCGGATCGGGTCCTGGTTCACGCAAAAACGCTTCGCCGGGGGTGGCTGCACCTATGACATAGGTGTCCATGCGCTCGACCGCTGCCTCTATCTCATGGGGGAATTCGACGCGGCTGCCGTCAGTGGACAGACTTTCGCGAAGTTTGGCCCGCGAGGGCTCGGCAACGGCGGCTGGGGCAGGAGCGAGATAGACCCGAAAGCGCCGTTCGACGTGGACGACCTGTCGGTCGCCCTCATCAAGCTGAAGAGCGGTCGAACCGTCCTGCTCGAGGCCGCGTGGGCCGCACACGGGCCCTTGATTGACGTGAATGAGACGCATCTCTTTGGGACGGAGGCGGGACTGAGCCTGCCCCCCGTGAAGCTTTTCAAGCAGGAGCGCTCAGGCTACACGACGCAGGAGGTGGACCTCCTGCCTCCGCTTGTGAACACGAACCGCATGGTTCATTTCATCGACTGCCTGCTGGGAAAGGCAAAGCCCTTCATCAAGCCTGAGGAGTCGCTTGCGGTCCAAAAGATCCTGGACGCAATCTATGTCTCGGCCCGAACCGGCAAAGAAGTCCGCATCAAATGAAAAAGACGCCCGTAGCTCTCCAACTCTGGTCTGTCCGCGAGGAAATGAAGCGGGATTTCGCGGCGACGGTGGCCGACGTCGCCGCGATCGGCTATGACGGCGTCGAACTCGCCGGCTATGGCAACCTCGACGCAAAGGGCGCAAAGTCGGCCCTCGACGCCGCGGGCCTGAAGGTTGCCGGAATGCATGTGAGCTACCCCACGCTCTCGAACGACCCCACGAGCGTCATCAGCGACGCCCTGCTCTTCGGGACCCGCGACGTCACCTGCTCGTGGTGGCCCCCTGCGCATTTCGTCTCGGCGGCCGCGTGCGAGAAGATCGGGGAGCAGCTGAACAAGGTCGGCGAATTGCTGCGGTCCTTCGGCATCCGGTTTGGATACCACAACCACGACCACGAGTTCCGGGTATTCGACGGACGCCTGGCGCTCGACTGGATCCTCGGGGCGGCGGAGCCGCGCAACGTCGCCGCCGAGCTGGACGTGTACTGGGTGCACCATGCGGGGCAATCGCCCGCGAAATTCATCCGCGACCACGGCGCACGCATCCCCCTCCTGCACCTGAAGGATGCAAAGGAGCTGGGCAGCGGACCGGTCAAGTTTGAGGAGATTTTCGCCGCAGCCGACTCGGTCGGGGCCGCCGAGTGGTTCATTGTCGAGCAGGAGGAGTACAGCCATGTCCCCATCAAGTCGGTTCGCCTCTGCTACGAGCAGATGAAAGCCTGGGGCAGGGCGTGAACCCGAACGAAATCCAATAGCAATCGAAACCCATACCAACATGCCCCGCCCAGTCACCCTTTTCACCGGCCAATGGGCCGACCTCCCGCTGGAAAAACTTGCCCCCCTTGTGAAAGAGATGGGCTACGACGGCGTCGAGCTCGCTTGCTGGGGCGACCATTTCGAAGTCGACAAGGCGCTTTCGTCGAAGGCCTACGCAAAGGACAAGTGGGAACTGCTCAGGGCGAACGGACTTTCGTGCAGCGCCGTGTCTAATCACCTCGTCGGGCAGGCTGTCTGCGACCTGATCGACGACCGCCACAAGTCCATACTGCCGCCGGACGTCTGGGGTGACGGCAAGCCCGAGGGCGTTCGAAAGAGGGCTGCGACGAAGATGATCGCGACCGCGAAGGCCGCTCGCAAATTCTTCGATGCCCGCCCGGGCAAGGAGCCGGCGGGGACCTCCCCGGCGGTGGTCAATGGCTTCACGGGCTCCTCGATCTGGCACTCACTATATGCCTTCCCTCCCACTTCCCAGGAATTCTGGGAGAAGGGTTTCCAGGACTTTGCGCACAGGTGGGGCCCGATCCTCGAGGCATTTGAGGCGGTCAACGTCAACTTTGGCCTCGAGGTGCACCCAACGGAGATCGCCTTTGACACGGCCAGCGCGCAGCGCGCGGTCGAGGCCGTGAGGGGTCACAGGCGCTTCGGTTTCAACTACGACCCGTCACACCTCGGGTATCAGGGGGTGGACTACGTGAAGTTCATCCGCGCGTTTGGCAGCCGCATATTCCACGTCCACATGAAGGACGTGTGGTGGGGTCACGGCGATGGGTCGGTCGGCGTCTTCGGCGGCCATACGAACTTCGGCGATCCCCGCCGCCATTGGGATTTCCGGTCGCTCGGGCATGGCGACATCCGGTTCGAGGACATCATCGTCGCGCTAAATGACGTCGGATACCGCGGCCCCCTTTCCGTGGAATGGGAGGACATCCGCATGGACCGCGTTCACGGCGCGACCGAGGCCGCGGCCTTTGTCCGCAAAGTCGACTTTCCCTCGAGCTCGCTCGCCTTCGACGCCGCGTTCGACAAGAAGAACCAGTAACCCAGGGCACGGGCTCACACACGGCGGGGACCTCGAAAAATCATGCGTAGAAAACTCAGGTTTGGTATGATCGGCGGCGGACGGGGTGCGTTCATCGGCGCCGTGCACAGGATCGCTGCGGCAATGGATGGTCAGGCGGAGCTTGTCGCCGGCGCGTTCTCAAGCGACGCAGCGCGCTCAAAGGCGTCCGGTTGTGATCTTTTCCTTGATCCGGCCCGCGTCTACGGCTCCTACCGCGAGATGGCCAGGGCCGAGTCCGCCATGCCCCCGCGCCAGCGCCTCGACTTCGTCGTCATCGTTACGCCGAACCACCAGCATTTCGAGCCGGCGCGTCTCTTCATGGAGTCCGGCTTCAATGTCGTCTGCGACAAACCGGTCACATTCGACCTGGCGCAGGCGAGAAAGCTCCGGACGGTCGTTCGCAGGACCGGAAAGGTTTTCGTCCTGACCCACAACTACACCGGAAACGCGATGGTGAAGCAGGCGCGCGAGCTCGTGAGGAACGGCACTGTTGGGACAATCCGCAAGGTCGTCGTCGAGTATCCCCAGGGATGGCTCGCCGACGCCATCGAGCGCACGGGGCAAAAACAGGCTTCTTGGCGCACCGACCCGAAACGCAGCGGCGCCGCCGGCTGCATGGGCGACATCGGCACCCACGCGGAAAACCTGGCCCGCTACATCACGGGCCTCGAGATCGATCAGCTTTGCGCCGACCTGAGCACTTTCGTGAAGGGCCGGAAGCTCGACGACGACGGCAATGTCCTGATCAGGTACAAGGGGGGCGCAAAGGGCGTGCTGCATGCGTCGCAGATCTGCGTGGGCGAGGAGAACGACCTCAACATACGCGTCTATGGGACGAAGGCGTCGCTCGAGTGGCGCCAGGAGCATCCGAACGAGCTTGTGGTCAAGTACGGGGACAAGCCGCGCCAGGTGTGGCGCCGGGGCAACGGCTACGACGGCGACGAGGCCAAGCGCTTCACCCGAATACCCGCGGGGCACCCCGAGGGTTATCTCGAGGCCTTTGGGAACATCTACCGCGAGGCGTTTCGAGCCGTGACCGCCGAGGTGGAGGGACGCCCTCTCCCGCGCAAGCTGGATTTTCCCACAATCGACGACGGCGTCGAGGGGATGGCCTTCATCGATGCAGTCGTGCGGAGCAGCCGCCTCGGCGCGCGCTGGGTCAGGCCGGCGGCGCGTTGAGGCTCGCGACCCGGCCGGCGTAGGCTGGCGGGAGTGCGAGGATCGACATCAGTCCCGCGACTGCGAGGCCGTGGGCAAGCCCCTGCACCGAAAGTTCCCCGCGGTCGAGGCGCGCCACGACCTCGGGAAGCGCCCCGGCGGGATAGATGGCTGCGAGCGGCTCCAGCAGCTGCGCGTGTCCCGCGACCGCGCCGACGCCGGGCAAGCATGACCGGCCGAGCCACTCGAACCACGCGGCATCGATTCCGGGCATGTCCACCGCGAGGACTGCAACGAGAGAGTCTCCCCCGACCTTGAGCGCGGCGTGGATACCCGCGAGCGGCCCGCAATCCCTGTAAACGTCGAAGCTGCAGTCGGGATAGTCGATGGGGTCCTGCTCCCTGCGCCTAATGACGACGACCCGACCCGCCCCGCCTCCGCGAAGCACGCCAACCTGCCGCCTCCAGAGCGGCTCACCCTCCACTTCAACCAGCGCCTTGTCGCGACCCATCCGGCGGCTCTCGCCGCCCGCCAGCACTACGCCGAGCATCGCTCATCCTCCGCCCCGTCCACGGCGAGCCATCCATCCGAGAGGACGCTGGCGCGCAGACCGCCCGCCTTCCAATCGGTCAGAAGGGCAAAGGTTCCCGGGGCGAAGGCCTGCTCCATCCAGAAGCAGGGCTTGCAGTACTCGACACCGTGAAACCGAACGCCCTGGACCTCGAAGTCAGCCCCGATGAGCTCGTTGAGGTCGGTGCCTCGAACGACGACGTTGCGTCGAAACACATTCGGCTGACGGTCGGCAACACCGAGTCGACTGCAGAGACGGCTCCAAGTCTCCTCGGCGAAAAATGTTACCTGTCCCTTGGCCCCCTGCAGCTTGTAGTACCTGTCGCCCTCCACGCCGCGGCCCGCGACGAGCTTGACCCTCGCGGCCTCGGTCATCGGCACCGTTCCGGCGGGCATTCCTTTATGCCCTTTGTAGATGTGCTCCGGCGAATGATAGAGGCGAACGATGTTCATGGTCTTTGGCGCCTCAGCCTTGGATGAGGCGCCCAGACTGGGAATAAATGTTGAATCGCCCGTCCCTCACAAACCCAACAAGCGTGATACCTGTGTCGCGGGCAAGCTGGACCGCGAAGGATGAGGGCGCCCCGACGGCGACAACCAGAGCGACACCCGCCGCCGCCGCTTTTTGGACAAGCTCAAATCCGGCGCGGCCGCTAAGGACAAGGGTCGCGCCCGCCGCGGCAATGCCGCATTGGAGCGACGCCCCGACGACCTTGTCCACGGCGTTATGGCGCCCGACGTCCTCGCGCACGATGAGCGGCTCCCCGACTTCGTCGAACAGCCCGGCTCCATGGCAGGCGCCTGTTTCGGGATATACACGCTGGAGGCCGCGCAGTTTCGGGGGCAGCGACAGGATTGTCTCGCCTGTGATCGCCGGGGCCGCAGCGGAGTCAGGAGCCGCCCTGAGTCTGAGGCCCTCGAACGACGTGCGCCCGCACAGGCCGCACGCCGCGCTCGTGATGATCCCCCTGCTGACCCGCTCGACGGCCTGGTTCCTGGGAGGTTGGGCAAGGCGCACGCGCCATGTCGGGATCTTCTCGCCCCTCGCGTTCTCACCCAGGAGCTCTCCGCCGAGGACGTCATCGGCCCGGTCGATGAGCGACTCGCAGAAGAGGAAGCCGAGCGCCAGCTCGGCGTCGTCGCCTGGTGTCCGCATCGTCACCGAAAGGACCTTGAGAACCGCCTGGCCCGACCTTTCATAGGCGATCTCGATCGCCAGAGGTTCCTCAACAACGACGCGCTCGCGCAGCGCCGACTGGCTACCCTTGGCCCACCGAAGGCCGGGGCAATCGACCGCCTGATTCGCCGCGGCGGATCCGAGGTTTACCGGGGCAAGTGCGCGATTGCTCATCGTCCTTGCGTAGGTTGGATGGTATTTGACGATTTTGCCAACCCCATGAAGCGCCATCCTGTAGCCAACGTAGCCGATGTCCCCCCCGGGGGGCGCCGGATCGTTTTGGTGGGACGGCTCGAGATCGGGCTTTTCAACGTCGGCGGCGTGATCCACGCCTATCGGAACGCCTGCCCCCACGCGGGCGCGCCGGTTTGCCTCGGCCGGGTATCGGGCACGTCGCTGCCGTCCAAGGTATATGAGTATGTCTATGGGAACGAAGGGTGCATCCTACGCTGCCCCTGGCACGGGTGGGAGTTCGACCTGCGGACCGGGGAGCACATTGTCGATCCCGAGACCCGGCTGAAGGAGGTCCGCGTCGAGATGGGCAAGTCGGAAAACCTCGACCGCCTGCCCCTGGAGCAGAGCGAGGGGACCCTCTACGTCTTGCTGCCGGAGTGAAGCCCCGCCACTACTAGGCGGATCCGATGCCCCTCATTGACGCAGACGTCCACAACGCGTTCGCGGACGCGCGCGCCGAGCTCAGGCCTTTCCTGCCCCGCCTGTGGCAGGAGTTTGCGGACCGTCACGGGATCGCCGTGCCTCCCGCCGGCTACGTCTCGCCGGTAGGCGTGCAGCGCGAGGACGCACGGCCGCCCTCCGGCGCGATAGCCGGCAGTGATCCCGACCACCTCATAAAGGACCATCTCGACCGTTACTCCGTGGACTTTGCGGTCCTCACGGGCTCGCACGTCCTGGGAGTCTCGACGCATTTTGACCCGGACTGGGGATCGGCCCTCGCGGCCGCTTACAACATGAACCTCGCGGCCCGCTGGCTCGACCGGTCGCCGCGCTTCCGGGGATCCATCATCATCAATCACTCGGACCCGGAGGCGGCTGTCCGTGAGATTGAGCGCTGCGCGGCCGACAAGCGGTTCGTCCAGGTGCTCATGGGCGCCGGATCAAACCGGCTCTTCGGCCAGCGCTTCTACCATCCCATCTACGAGGCCGCGTCGAGGCACGGCCTGCCTGTCGCCATCCACCCCGGCACCGAGGGCGCGGGCACCGCGGACACCCCGACGCCCGCGGGGCGGCCCACACGCTACTTCGAGTGGCACAACATCGTGCCGATCAATGCCATGGCCCATTTGAATTCGCTCGTGTGCGAGGGCGTGTTTGAGAAGTTTCCCGGGCTGAAGTTCGTCGCGATCGAATGCGGCATAGCCTGGCTTCCCCACCTCATGTGGAGGATGGACAAGAACTACAAGGGCCTGCGCTCGCAGGTGCCGTGGCTCAAGCGCCTCCCGAGCGAGTACATCAGGGAGCACGTGCGGCTGACGACGCAGCCCACGGAGGAACCCGAAAACCCGAAGCATCTCCTGCAGATCTTCGAGATGATCGGTGCGCCGGAGATGATCCTCTTCTCCAGCGATTATCCGCATTGGGACTTCGACAACCCCAAGATCGCCCTGCCGGCGGTGCCCGCGGACTGGAAAGAGAGGATTCTCTGGCGCAACGCCGCCGAACTTTACGGGCTGAACCCCGTCACATCCGGCAAATGAGGAGCTCGCGCTCGTAGACCATCTCCTTCGGGAGCCGGTCGTGAAGGTCCAGGAAAAGCTCCTCGTGGCTCATGACCTCGGCCCTCCAGGCCTTACGGTCGAACGACTGGAGCTCGTCGAAACGCTCCTTGGGGAACTCGAAGCCGGTCCAGTCTATGTCGCCGTGGCGCGGCATCCAGCCGATGGGCGTCTCCTTGGCGCGCGCGTTCACCCTCGCGCGTTCGACGATCCACTTGAGGATCCTCATGTTCTCGCTGAATCCCGGCCAGATGAACCGTCCCTCGGCGTCCTTGCGGAACCAGTTCACGTGAAAGATCCGCGGAGTCTCGGTCAGGTTTCTCTGCATGAAGATCCAGTGGGCGAAATAATCCCCCATGTGGTAACCGCAGAACGGGAGCATCGCCATCGGGTCGCGGCGCACCTTCCCGACGGTCCCGGCCGCGGCAGCCGTCATCTCGGAGCCCATCGTGGCGCCAATATAGACGCCCGAGCTCCAGTTGAAGGCCTGGTAGACAAGCGGGATTGTTCCCGCTCTGCGGCCGCCAAACACGATGGCGCTCACCGGCACGCCGTCCGGCTTTTCCCAGTCCGGGTCGATGGTGGGGCATTGCGATGCGGGAGCCGTAAAGCGCGCGTTGGGATGCGCCGCCGTTCGCCCGCAGCCGGGTGTCCACTCGTTCCCCTGCCAGTCCGTGAGCTGCGGGGGCGGCGTCTCCGTCATTCCCTCCCACCAGACGCCGCCCTGCGGAGTCAGCGCGACATTGGTAAAGATCGTGTTCTTCGAGAGCGTCGCCATCGCGTTCGGGTTTGTCCGGACCGAGGTCCCCGGGGCCACGCCGAAGAACCCCGCCTCGGGATTTATCGCGCGAAGCCGCCCGTCAGTTCCCGGCTTCAGCCATGCGATGTCGTCACCCAGCGTCCAGACCTTCCATCCCTGGTCGGTCAGCGCCTTTGGAAGCACCATCATGGCAAAGTTTGTCTTTCCGCACGCGCTCGGGAACGCGGCGGTGACGTAGGTCTTCTCCCCCTGCGGGTTCTCGACGGCGAGGATCAGCATATGCTCCGCCATCCATCCCTCGTCGCGGGCGATGTTCGAGGCTATCCTCAGCGCGAAGCATTTCTTGCCAAGGAGCGCGTTGCCGCCGTAGCCCGAGCCGTAACTCCAGATCTCGCGCGTCTCGGGGAAATGGACGATGTACTTCTCCTTGTTGCAGGGCCACGGCACGTCCGTCGCGCCCTTCGCAAGCGGCGCCCCCAGCGAGTGCATGCATGGGACGACCCGCTTCTCGGCCTTGTCGATCTCCTTGAAGACGGGCATCCCGATCCTCGCCATGATCCGCATGTTGGCGACCACGTACGGCGAATCCGTGAGCTGCACGCCGATCTGTGCCATCGGCGATCCGACAGGCCCCATGCTGAACGGCAGGACGTACATCGTGCGCCCTCGCATTGAGCCGTTGAAAATCTCCCGGAGCTTCCTTCGCATCTCGAAGGGATTGACCCAGTTGTTTGTGGGACCGGCCGCCTCCCGCGAGTGGGAGCATATGAAGGTCCGGTCCTCCACGCGCGCAACGTCGGTCGGATCGCTTCTCGCGTAGTAGCAGCCCGGCCACAGCTTCTCATTCAGCTTGGTGAAGGTCCCGGCCGCGACCATTGTCCTGCAAAGAGCGTCATACTCACTCTTGGACCCGTCGACCCAGTGGAGCGAATGCGGCTTGCAGAGGTCGGCCATCTTGTCGACCCAACGCCGCAGATGCTTGTTCTCCGCCAGTGGCGTTGCCGGGTTGCGTTTCGTCATGAAGTTTGTCCCCGAAGTTGTCGCGCGGTACCACGAAAGCATGACTCAGGGGCACCCCTGGGGGCAAACTGGAAACCCCGCGCTCGCGCGGATTCGACGGAGTCTAATATGCTCTATTCCCCAGATTAGCGGGCCGCGGGACCCACGGCCACCGGGCCGTTCTGGGTTTCAGACCTGAATGTCTCGTCGATGATTGATTCCTGCAGGGCCTCCGCTTCCGACGTGTCGCCGCCCGCGGCCATAGCCAGGGCCGTGTCGACGAGGTCCTGCCTGCTGGCCATCTTCTGATCATTCAGGGCAGCCTCGTAGGCCAGCCTTGAGTTCAGGTTGAAGAAATTTCCGACGCGAAGGCCGGGATGATCTTTGAAGGAAAGGTCGATCAAACCCGCCCTGGTATAAAGGTCTATGTTTCGGAACACGGGAAGGCGGGCGCCGCGGACAACGTATCTCGACATCATCTCCAGCGGCAGCCGCAGAATCTGGTTCCTGGGTTTGTCGACGTCGCGCCGGTCGCCGGTCGCCATGCTCAGCTTGGGCGACGACGCTCCCGGGTTGTAGGCCGGCAGCCCCGCGGAAATGGCCGCGTTGATGGCCGGGGAATCCGAATGCGGCGGCGCCGAGGCCGGCAGCGGCGCAGGCTCGGCGGGATTTTGCGCAAGAATGATGCTCGAGGAATCGGCTGCCGGCGGCGCGGGCGTGGGCGCCGAATTCTGGGCCATTGCCGATGCCATGGATCCCATGAGCACTATGATGAACTTTGGGGTGCGAGCCATCATGATTGCCGTATCCGAACGTTTTAAAGGAGAATGGTTCCCCGCCGCTCGCCAGCGGGAGCCATCGCCGATTTAATCCGTCCGTCCATGTATAAGAGATAAAGCACGATTTGACCGCTTGCAAGAAACGGCATTCATAAAAAGAACCCCATGCAGAACTCGGATGCCCAGAAGAGTCGCAATGTCCTCCAAAGGATCGCCCACCGGGTGATGATTGAGCGGGGCCTCGACCCGGATTTTTCGCCGGCGGCAATGGCTGAGCTGTCGGCCATAACTGCGCCCGCCGGAAAGGTCACCGCGTCAACCCGCGACCTGCGGGACCGGCCTTGGTGCTCGATTGACAACGACGACTCGCGGGACCTGGACCAGCTCTCGGTCGCCGAGCCCCTCGCCTCCGGATCGGTCAAGCTGCTCGTCGCGGTCGCCGATGTCGGTGCCCTCGTCAGGCAGGGCTCGGCGCTCGACAAGCACGCAAGCGCAAACACGACTTCGGTCTACACCGCCGGCGGGATATTCCCGATGCTGCCCGAGAAGCTCTCGACGGACCTCACCTCGCTCGGCTTTGGGTCGGATCGCGTCGCATTCGTGATCGAGATGACATTCGACAAGGACGGTGTCATGAAGGAGTCCGACATTTACGAGGCCGTCGTGAGAAACAGGGCGAAGCTCGCGTACAACGGCGTGGCCGCTTGGCTCGACGGTAAAGGACCGATGCCTGCGCCGATTGGCGCGGTCCCCGGCCTAGATGAAAATATTCGGCTCCAGCACCGCGTCGCCGACCAGCTGAGGGGTCTGCGCCACATGCGGGGGGCGCTTTCCCTCCAGACACTCGAGTCGCGCCCCGTTTTTGAAGGGGACGTCCTGCGGGATCTCGTCCCGGACCAGAGCAACGTGGCCAAGAGCCTCATTGAGGAATTGATGGTCGCGGCCAACGGGGTGACGGCGCGGTATCTAGCCTCAATGAAATTCCCATCCGTCCGCCGCGTGGTCCGCACGCCCGCCAAGTGGGACCGGATCGTCGAGCTGGCCGCGGCAAAGGGATCGGAGCTGCCAAACGAGCCGGACGGAAGGGCGCTGGAGAAGTTCCTGGTTGCGTCCATGAGGGCGGACCCCGCCGCCTTTCCCGATCTTTCCCTGTGTGTCATCAAACTGCTCGGACGGGGAGAGTACGTCATAGAGTTCCCCGGCGGGACGGTGGCAGGCCACTTCGGCCTCGCGGTCGCGGACTATGCGCACTCGACCGCCCCGAACCGCCGGTTCCCGGACCTGCTCATCCAGCGGCTCCTGAAGGCGGCTCTTTCGGGTTCCCAGCCCACTTACACCGGCGCCGAGCTGACGGCGCTTGCCCAGCACTGCACCGAGCAGGAGGACGCCGCAAAGAAGGTCGAGAGGCAGGTGGTCAAGTCGGCGGGCGCCATGCTTTTGGCTTCCCGGATCGGTGAGAAGTTTGACGGAACGATCACTGGCGCCTCGGAAAGGGGAACCTGGGTGCGCATCGACCGGCCCCCGGTCGAGGGTAAGCTGGAAAAGGGATTCGAGGGCCTAAAGGTCGCGGACCGGGTGAAGGTCCAGCTCGTGTTTACGGATGCTGAGAGGGGCTATATCGACTTCATGCGGGCGGGATAGCAGCCGCTTCAGTGGGCGAGCCAGCCCTGGGCGAGGAAAACAATCCCCCCGACGCCGAAGGCCAGGCTTACAGACCAGAACGCGCGCCGGTTCGTCAGCGCAGATATCGCCCCAATGGCGATGGCTACCTGGAACAGGGTGACCGCTCGCGCGAAGATCACATGTCTTCCGAGGTGGGCCTCGGCGGAGCGCTGCCTCTCGTTCGCCTCGGCCGAAATGTCGTCCTGGTCCTTCTTGTAGTCGGCCATCTTCTGGACATCCCTGGCGGCGGCGGCCTTTCCCTCCGCCTCGAGCAGTTCCATTTTTGATCCCAGGACGGCAGCCTTGATGCCCTTCGCCTGGTAGTACGCCCACTTGTCGGAACTCTGGATCTGGTCCACCATCGCTTCGTTCGCGTGGTAGCCGGCGAGCAAGGAGCAGACCGCCGCGAATGCCGCCAGGAGCGCGGAGCTCAATGCCACTCCCATCATCCACGGCGCGTTGCCGTGGCTGGCGTGGTGTTCCATCTCCTCGTGCAGGTGTTCGGTGGGGACCTCGGGATCTTCCATAGGCGCCCTAGTGAGCGAAGACGTTGCCCCGTGGCCAAGCAAAAATAGCGACAAGCCTCCATTGGGGGCAAAAAACGGGCCCCGCCAATGCGGGGCCCGGGAAACATCCTAACCATAGCCGGCCAGGGGACACCTATTCTCAGATCAGAAGTGGTAGCTCACGCCCTCGCGCAGGCCCCAGTCCCTGTCACTGTGCTGGTCAAGGTCGGCGCTCAGCGAGGCGTTCCAGGCGCGGCTGAGGCGATAGGTCGCCTTGACCCCGTATTCAAAGACGTGACTCTCGAGGTTCGCGAACGGTGCTTCGTGGTTGTAGAGGTGCGGCTCCGCTTGGTATTCAAGGAACGGCGACAACGCCAGGTCCCTTAGCACCTGGAACTCTACGCCGGCGATACCGGTGTAAGCGAAGGACTTGCGGCTGACGTCAGCCGCGCGCTGCCAGGCATAGCCGGCATCCGCGGTCAGGAACGGCTTGCCCCAGCTCCCCATCATGAACCCCGTGAGGCCCAGCTGGGCCTCCTCGCGGCGGTCATTGAAGCCGTCGGCAGAGCCGTCCAGGTAGTCGTATGTGAAGTTGGCGTCAGCGCCCCATACGCTCTGCCTGTAAATGTTGCCGTTCGAGATGAACTCGTAGTCGCGGAGAAACGACGGCGTGCCTTCCTGCTTCTGGTAGCCGAAGCTAAGCTCCGAGTAATTCGCGCCGACCAGGCCAGGGCCGGGGTCAATGGCCATGGGCCCGGCCGGCGCATTCGACGGCGACGGCGTGATTGTCGTGTTCTGGCCCTCCTGCGCGGACGCGGAAAGGACGAGGCCGAGCGCGAGCACGGTCAGGAGAGAGGTTTGTATAATTTTTGTTTTCTTCATTGTATCTGTTATTTGGATATACCGATGCTGTCCTGCGACAGTTCGGTCCACTGTTGGACCACGTCCCCGAGAAAAGTTCCAAGATCCTCTTTCCCGGCTCAGGCTCAGCCCCGGGCAGCAAGTCGCAAAAGCGAGGGTGATTCGGCCAGTGGCCGCTTGATAAGCGTGGGTTAACGCGGATTGAATTTTCCACGGGATACAAAACGTCCGCGCACTTGCGCGTGGCCCGATCCGCTGCCATATTAAACGCAACAACCCTCGCGATGCCGGACTTATGGCCACAATTCACCGGAACAGCCGACCGCGGCGTCCTGTCAAAATAGGGGCGAAGCAGACATCGCGGGCCCAAAATATCCAATAACATGAATTCAAAAATCCGAATCGCGCTCGCAGGCTTCGCGTGTCTCGTGGGATGCGGGGTTTCCTTTGCGCAGGCTCCCGACGTTTCGCCAGCGAGTCAGGCTCCGGCTGTCGACAACCAGATTCCGGGTTCCCCCCCGTCGCAGGGCTATGTCTGGATGTCCGGGCACTGGAATTCCGAGGGCGGCCAATGGAAGTGGATTGCCGCCCACTGGGATCTTCCCCCGTCCAGAAGCGCAACCTGGGTTGGCGGCCACTGGGTTTCATCGGCCGGGAACTGGGTCTGGGTGAACGGCGCGTGGAATATTTCGGACGCGCAGCAAGCCCAAGCGGGTCCTCCCCAACCGCCAGGCCAGTACTCGCAGGGCGGCGTCCCGACTCCTTCGACACCGGGACCTTACGTCGACGGACAGTTTCAGGGCCAGTACGCGACGGGCGGGATCGTCCGAGCTACGGACCAGCCGACGGCCACGACCGACTATGGCCCCGTGGATTACTCGGCCGCCTATCCGGCCTATGGATATCCGGGCTATGGGTACACAGGCTACGGCTGGGCTGGGGACCCGTGGTTCTGGGGCTTCCCAGGGGTTGCGCTTGGCTTTGGATTCGGGCCACGGTTCCATGGCGGCGGCGGATACTTCCGCGGTGGTCACGGTTTCTTCGGCCACGGCGGATTCGCGGGGCGCGGCTTCGGCGGCCACGGCGGCCACGGCGGCCGCTAAGACCCTCGGATTTTATTTTTCAGGCACGGTGCCGAGGGATCTCGGCTCCCCTATGTCGACATGCCCCTCCGGCAGGGGCCGGCGCAGCAGGCCGTGGGTGTCCTGCCCAAAATATTGCGACGCATAGGCCACCATTGAGGGAAGAAGCTTCTCAAAATCCGCGCCGCGCTCCCGCACGCTGAAACGGGTGACCCAGAGGAGCCGGTGCTTCCTCCGTGTCCAAAGAGCCTGGTAGTCATAGGCCATCAGCACGACAAAATAGCGGCTCTGCTCGATCTCGGAAACGAGGTCTTCATGGCGGCGTGACAACGGCGTGGCCCCGACGTCGCTTGTCTCGGCCAGGGCCGAGTCGTAGCCCAGCAGCATCGCGTTTTTCATGTCGAATTGGTCGCGCTGCCAATTCTCCGCAAGGACCGCCGCCATCGCCCCATCCTCGTTGGCCTGCCGGCCGATCTGGATAGCCGCGCTCTGGCTCGCCTGCTGGTTTGCACCCGGAGCGCTGGCCCCATTGCCGCTCGTCGGGGGCGGCGGAGGCGGGGGCGCCTTGGATCCCTGACTGCGCTGCAGGTTCTGGAATTCGAGCGAGTCCGACGCGTCGGATGTCCCCGTTGTTGCTCCCCAATAGACCATGATCAGCAGCTTTGTCTTCTCCGGGTTGCGGTCGTCCACCGGAATATATTTCTTCTTGCTCAGCGGCCCGGCGATGACCTTGGCCACGTCGAGGAAAGTGATACTGTCGATCGTCTCGTCATGGGGTCCGCCGGCGAGGCGCCCGCCTTCCCCAAAGGTGTATGTCTCCGGCTGGAAAGTTCCGTTGGCCAGCTTGACCCTGGAATACCCTGCGCTCACCTGCGAGGAAACCGCCGCTATTTCACCTTCGTTTGCCGCAAGGGCCGCAGGCGGCCCAAACTGCAGCGCACCCGCACCAATCAGGATGCGGGCCGCGGTTCGCAGCGAAAGCGGTGCTGCAGCGGCAACCAAGCGGACATTCATGGGGCAACGGGTCTCCACGGGCTCAACACCGGCCGCGGCGATTGCCCTTCGCCCGCCGCTTCATTTCCCGGGTGCCGACTGACGAAGCTGAGGGGGCGGCCCTGTAAGTAATCGCCTTTTGCCCGGTTTTGCCCCATTCCCTGCGCGTGACCAAGCTCTGCATTTTTTGCGGCTCGCTCGTGGGCGGATACGTCGCGGGATACATGGTCTCCAGCTATGGGCTGATGACCGAGATAATCGTGAGCGGGGTGGGCAGCATGGTGGGCGTCTACCTGGGATGGAAGCTGGCCCGTCGCATAGAACGCGGGTATTGAGATCGGGCGACCTCAGGTCGGCTCGACGTGAACCGTGACGTCGCTCACGCGCAACCGCGAGGCAAGCAGCACGTCCTTGACGGCATGCGCAATGTTGTGGCCCTCGCGGACGCTCAGGTCCCCGGCAACCCGGATCTGGATGTCGACGAGATAGCTCAGGCCACTCTTTCGGACTCGGCACTTGTCCAGGTTTGCAACGCCTGGCACGCGCGATGCGATTTCACGCACCTGATTCCCCATCTCGGGCGGCACTGCGATGTCCATCACCTCGTTGAGGGCGCGCCTGAAGATCTTAACGCCATTGAACGCGATCACGGCTGACGCTACGAGGGCGGCCCATCCGTCGGCCGCCGCGTATCCGGGTCCCCCGGCGACGGCGATCGATATTCCTATGAATGCCGATGCCGAGGTCATGGCGTCGGAAAGGTGATGCCAAGCCTCGGCGCCGAGCGCCGTGCTCTCGGTGTCGCGCCCGACTGCGTCGAGGCGCCTTGAAAAAATGACTTTTGCGGCGACGACGCCTGCGAGGATGACCAGCGTCCACCATTGCGGCACCCGCTGAGGGTCACGGATCTCGGCCACCGCGTGCCACCCTATGCCGACACCGGCGGCGAGGACCACGGTCGCGGTGAAGAGGCCTGCGACCGCCTCGGCCTTGCCGTGACCATAGGGATGGTCCGCGTCGGGCGGCCGCGCGGCCCACTTGAAACCGGCCCATATCAGTATGGAAATAGCTATGTCGCTCATCGACTCCACGCCGTCAGCCACAAGCGCATAGGCATGACCAAGGATCCCGCCGGCGACCTTGATCACGGCGAGCACGGCATTCAGCGCCATGCCCCGGACCACCAGGCGGGCGCCCTTGCGCGCCCGCTCCACGATGGCGGCATGATGTGCGGCTAGTTTTTCAGGCATGTCGGCCACGACGATTGGGACGCCCCGGCAAAATCTCAACACCTCGCCGTTGACCCCCGGGGCTGCCCGGATCATGGTGCCGATACGCCATGGCCGCCCGAACGAGCTCTTTGCCGCACGACCCCGTGAAGCAGTTCTCCGTATTCGCCGAAAACCGGGTCGGACGCCTCTATGACCTGACGTCGCTCCTGAAGGACAACAACGTCCACATCATGGCGATCACAGTCCTCGACACAACCGACAGCTCGATCATCAGGGTAGTCGTGGATGATCCCGCGAAAGCACGGGAGTTGATGATAAGCAATGATTTCCCATACGGTGAATGCAACATACTGGCCGTCGAGATCGGGGACGAATCCGAGCTGCGGAGCATCTTGGCGGCCCTCCTGGAGGCGGAGATAAACACCCATTACGTCTACAGTTTCATAAAGAGGCCGATGGAACGCTGTGCGCTCGCGATCAGCGCGGAGGACCCGGAAACCGCCGCCCAGGCGCTTGGAAAACGGGGATTCAAGGTCCTCCAGCAAAACGACATCTCAAGATAGGGGCGCGCAACCCTTCCGCGCCGGGGCGCTCGCCGGTCACTGCTCGATCTCGCCCGGACCTTCGGCGTCGAGCTGATAGATTCCTGTCATATAGCCGCTCTCAAAAGTCGGGTTGACCTTGAACATGCCGCGGAAGGAGATCGGCACGTCCTGGGTGATCGGCACGCCTTTGGGGATTCTTACAATGACCCAGTCGTTCATGTTGGGCACGGTGCCGTAGCAGCACGCCATCTGGTTCGCCATCAGGAGGAATTCCACCGCCTTTCCGTTTTCCAGCTTTGTGGGAAGCATGAATCCCGTCACAATGGCCCTCTTCCCGCTCCAGCCTCTGACCACGGGTGGGATCTGGTCCTCGCCCGTCGGCGGAGCCACCTTCGGGTTGGCAAGGGGATCGTACTCCGGGGCAATGAACTTGAAGCTCGATAGGCGGTCGAACCCCAGCTTGAGGTAGCCGTTGTCTACCTCCGGCGCGGGAATCTGCAGCTGGGCGGGAGCGCCGGACGCGGCGAGCGGAAACACGGCCAATGCTAGGATAAGGAGCCTCACGAACCTACCCTACCACATCGGCTGGCTTCGTCAAAGGGCCTAATCCGCGGTCAGGAAACCGGTGCGAGGTTCTCGGCTACGGGAATCCGGTACGCCTTCAGCGCCGGAATGACTCCCCCGAGGGCGCAGAGCACGACGAGTCCCGCGGGCGCAATGGCCAGCACCGGGTGGAGCTCGGCGACGGAGAGGACGACGCCCGTCTGTGCACGGATGATCCGGGCAACCGACGCGAACAGCACTATATATACCGCGAATCCCGCCAGGGCGCCGAGCGCGCCGATGCATGCGGACTCGGCGACAACCGCACCGAAGACGATGCGCCGCCTCGCACCCAGCGCCCGCAGGATCGCGATGTCGCGTTTTCGGGCATTCATCGAGTTATAGATGCTGGCCAGGACCGACGCGGCCGCCACGAACGCGACGAGGTAGGCGACGAGCGCAAGCACCTGGTCGAACCAGCTGATCTTGCCGAACAGATCCGCCAGGATGGCCCCGACCGGATAGGCGAACGTGAGCCTGTTGCCCTGCTTGTTGATCATGATATCGAGCATGAAGCCCGCCGTCGGTGAACGGAGCTTTATGAGGACGGCGCTTATGTCCGTCGCCGCCCGGGGGTCGTGGCCGCTCATCGTCTGGACGCCCTTGATCGGGATGAGGATGACCCTGTCCAACGGGGTGTTCGTCGGCTTCAAAATGCCCACGACTGTGAAGAGCTCCGCGTGCTGGGCCGACGGATCGTATGCGAGCCCGTGAAACGGATGGAATGTGTCCCCGATCTTCAGCCCCAGCCTGCCCGCGGCAAAGCTCCCCGCAACCGCCTCCCTGGCGTCTGCGCCAAAGAGACGCCCGCCGGGCGCAACGTCATAGGTTTTTCCTGGCGCGTATTCCACGTCGGTGAAGAGCTCCGGGATCGTTCCGACAATCCGGTAGCCCCTCAGGTTGTCGCCAACGGCGATCGGGATCGCGGTCTTCACCGCCGGCTGCCGGCGGATATATTCATAGTCCTGCCAGGCGAGGTTGCCGGGGGACGCCTCGAGGTGGAAAATGGCGTTCAGCACGAGCTGGAGCTTCGAGCCCCGCGCCCCGAGCACGGCGTCGAACGCCGTCGTCGTCTGGAGAAACGACTTCTGGGCCTGCGCCTTCACCATCCACACGGTCATGAGAAGGCCGCCAGCGAGCGCCAGACTCGACGCCGTGATGATCGTGGAAAAGGCGTGCTGCCGCAGACTGCGGTAGACGATGAGGATAAGTGTCATGGGGCCCGCTCCGCGGCGGCTGCGTTGAGCGAAGTGAAATCCTGGACGTGCCCGAACCTGCCGAGAACCTCCTCGTCGTGGCTCACAAGAAGGAGGGCGGCACCGTTCTCGCGGCAGGCTTCGCGGATGAGCGCCAGCGCCTCGGTCGCGTTGCGGCGGTCCAGGTTGCCGGTCGGCTCATCGGCAAGGACGAGCGCCGGGCGGTTCGCAAGCGCCCGGGCGACGGCCACCCGCTGCTGCTGCCCAGTCGAGAGCTGCCTCGGGAAATGCTCGAGCCTGTGGCTCAGTCCCACGCGGCCGAGCAGGTCCCTCGCGCGCCGGAAGTCGGCGCCACCCGGTGAAAAACTCATTCCGAGGACGACGTTTTCAATGACCGTGTAGCCCTGGAGCAGGTTGAATGTCTGGAAGATGTAGCCGAGCTTGGCCGCCCGGAGCCTGTCGCGGGCCGGTTCCTTCAGGGAGGCCATGTCGGTGCCGTCTATTCCAATCGTCCCCGAATCCGCGGCGAGGATACCCGACACCAGGTTCAGGAACGTGGTCTTGCCGCACCCGCTCTCGCCGCGGAGCGCCTTTTCCTCGCCCGCGCCGAGAGAGAATCGGGAAATGCGGACGACCTCGGCCCGCGCGCCCTCGGGACCGGCGAATGATTTGCGAAGATCTCTGACGTCGAGCATGGCCGATTGAGGATAGCCTGACGCGCTCGAATGCCAAACGTTTTGCGCGGCGTCGGGCCCGCGACGTAGTGTCCTAATTTGAATCAAAGCTTTCCGTTGGCATAAATTGACGTTCTGGCCCGGGGAACTTCCACCGAATGAATTCAATTCACTTGTGCCCACCGCTGCCACCCGACGAATGCCCTCCGCCCCCTGACGACACGGGAGGTGCAGCCCCAATTACTGGGTAATTTTGGTTGAAATAGCCTCCGATCGATAATCCTCCGGAGTTATAGAAGGACCTTTCATTGGTCTCCTTGGACGGAGTCAGGTCATTCAGGATTTTTACGGGTTGATGCGTGCTCTGATCCTGAATCCAGAGCTCGTAGCCTTCGCGCGCCCCCTGATTGTAGACGACCTCATACGAGGCTCCCGGTTTCGCATCAAATGAGAGCAGGCGCCCGGAATCTCCGTGACCCTCGGTATAGTAGATCACAACGTTGTGTTCGCCCGGCAGCAGGGGAAGTTTCTGGCTCCAATTCGTACGGTTCTCCGAGAGGTCCTTTCCGTCTATGGAAATGACCACGGCCAGCTCCTCGCGGGGTGTGTTCGCGATGGCAGTTGCCGCAAGGACCTGGGTTCCCGCGATCGTGGCCGGACTCCAATGGGCTTGTTCGAAGCCTTGCTGGACCAGTGCGATTTTTCCCACCTGTTGGCTGAGCTGGCTTATCAGATCCGCAAACGAGGTCGATTCATCGCTCTTGACCATTGTCCCGAGTGCCTGCCCGGTTTCGGCCGAAACCACCTTGGCCACGACGATATAGTCGGTCCCGGACCTGTAGATTCTCCCTGTGACAAGCGTCGTGGCGCCAAGCGCCTGGCCCACCTGTTTCGCATCGGCTGGCGCGATGGAGTCGCCAAGGTCGAACTTCCGATGCTCCTGCAATCGCTGCATGGACTCCTCGTCGATCACCGTGAGGGGAGCCAGTACGTATAGGTCGTGAGCCAGCCCCGAGGCGACGGCTTTGCCCGCATCCGTGATTTGGATGTGATAGTCGACATTCCAATCCGACTTGAAGTCGAATACCGCCACGCTTGCTTTGCCCACGGGATCGACCGGGCTTGATAGGGCGATCGCCGGCAGGAGAAGCAGGAGGCAAAGTTTGGCTTTCATAGGGAGGGCGTCGGATTTGAGGGCGACCGGGAACTTGCGATTTTTTCAGCCCGGACCTGGACGATGTCTTCGAGCCCGGTCGAAGCCTGGTGGGACCAGAAAAACCCGTCACCGACCAGCATGACCTGGCCGCTGATGTCGGATAGCACCATGACATTCCGGGATCCGCATCGAACCAGCTGCCCGCTGAACGTGACGATGACGCGGTGGTCCTTGCCGTCCCGAATCTCCAGCAATATCGGATCGGACGCGGAGACGTCGGCAACATCCGACAACTGGGTGTGCAGGCCACTATCGTCCTGGACGATTGCCTGCAGCCTGCCGGGATATTGGGCCTGTAGCTTGCGCAGGATCCTTCCGTCCTTGAAGGAATCGTAGGCGTATCCCGAGGGAAGATGGCGGTGCCAGATAACGAATCCCAGGAACAGTCCGCAGGCGGTGGCGGCGGCCAGGGCGATTACCAGCCGCCAGCGACGGGGCGCACTCTCTGTCGGCACACTCAGGCGCTGTCGGACAAGACCCGGAAACGCCTTCCAGTATTCATCAGGGCGGCCCGGCACCCGGCCTTCCGTCACGATGCGATCAAGTTCGTCCGGGCTCATGGTTCCTTTTCATAATCCTTGAGCAGTTCGGCGAGGCGACGGCGCGCGACAAACAGCCGCCACGAAAGTGTTTTCTCGGCGCAGCCGAGGACTGCCGCCGCCTCTGAATGCGTCATGCCGTCGAACACCGTCAAAATGACCGCAGCGCGCTCCTTCGGCGAGAGCAGGACAAGCGCCTCCTGGACCCGTTCGCTGCGTGAGTCGGCCGCCCGGTCCTTGACGTCGGCTTCCACCCATTCGATGTCCGCGGTCCCGCGGCGGTGCTCGCGCTTTTTCCAACGCAGGCTCAGGTTGAGCGCGATCCGATAGAGCCAACTCGAGAACTTTGCGGTTCCCCGGTATGAGTCAAGGCTCCGATAGGCCCTGATGAAGGTCTCCTGGGCTAAGTCCTCCGCATCGGAGGCTGAGCCGCTCATGCGGTAGGTGAGGGAGTAGATCATGCGTTGGTGCGATTGGATCAGCGCCGCGAAAGCATCCCAATCGCCGTTCCTGCTCCGCGAAATGAGGATTCCTTCTTCATCGGTGACCATTCGGTTTGTTAGATTAGAGCCCGCAAGCGCCGTAATCCTTTGCTCGGGGTCGCACATTCTTACGATTGCCTGTTCATTGGGTCTGACGATCCCGAAGTGAATTAACATCGGTCTGCCGGTCTGCGCCCAAGTAAGAGGTGATTCCCGTTTTGTATGGGGTGCCACTTTGGAGTATGGAACCCCTCCCAACGGCCTTGAATCGCTGGCGGAGAAGCTGACTGCGGTCCTCTCGGGTCATGGACCCAATCAATCCCGGCTGGCCCGGATGTGAATTCTCGATTGAAATCAGGACACCACCGCCCGCGGGGCAGGGATTGCATCGGGCCGCGAAATTCCCAAGCTGGCGCCCTACCCATGCTCAATGCCGCGAACGAGCTGCTGATTCTCGGGCTCCTCATCGTCGCGAACGGGATCCTGACCGCGGCGGAGACCGCGTTCGTGTCGGCGCGAAAGGTAAAGCTCAGGCGGATGGCGGAGGCCGGCGGCGACGGCGCGGCCGCCGCGCTCGTGATTGCGGAGCACCCGGGAAGATTCCTCGGGCTCGTCCAGTTCTGGCTGACCCTCACGTCGATCGTGGCGGGCGTCGCCCTCGTGACATCGGCAGCCGAGGACTTCTCAACCCTCTTCGCAAAGTGGCCCCTGTTCGCCCCCTGGGCCGAGACCTTCGGGATCGTCGCAGGCACCCTCTTCGTCGCCTCCGTGATGCTGCTTTTCGGCGAGCTCCTCCCGAAGAGGATCGCGCTCGCGAACCCCGAGCGGGCGGCAGCGATACTGGGGCCGGCCATGCGCACAGTCTCGAGCGTGATCAGCCCCTTCTCGGCCATGCTCGGTTCCGCGAGCGACGGGATCGCCTCCTTCATGGGCTTCAAGGCCCGTCCCATCTCGGAAACGGTGGGCGACGAGGACGTGCGCGCGCTTGTCGAGCGCGGCCTCCACGCCGGGGTGTTCAAGCGGGCGAAGAAGGAGATGGTCGAGGGGGTCCTCTCGCTCGACAAGCTCCTCATCACGGCGATCATGACGCCGCGCTCCAAGATCGTCTTCCTCAACATCGTCGACAACGACGAGACCAACTGGAGGAAGATCGTCACGAGCGGGCACTCCTATTTCCCGGTCTATCAGGGCAATCGCGATCAGGTCGTGGGGATGGTCTCGGTCAAGGCGCTCTGGGCGCACTCGGCGATCGGGCTGCCGACGGCGCTCAAGAACCTCCTGGTCCCGCCCCTGATCGCCCCGGAGTCCATGACGGCACTCCAGCTCCTGGAGCAGTTCAAGAAGACCGGCCGCCACACGGCCGTGATCTCGGACGAGTTCGGCGCCGTCCAGGGACTCGTCACGCTGATCGACGTCTTCGAGGCGATCGTGGGCGACCTGCCGGAGCCCGGGCACCGCGACCAGTCGGGGGCGAAGCGGCGGGAGGACGGCTCATGGATTTTCGACGCCACGCTCCCCGTCGCCGAGTTCAAGTCCACCCTCGGGATCACCGGCGAGCTTCCTAATGAGGCCGAGGCCGAGTACCGGACCGCGGGAGGTTTCGTGGTCACGCGGTTCGGGCGCATTCCCGCAGTCGGAGATCATTTTGAATGGGGCGGATGGCGGTTCGAGGTGGCTGAGATGGACCGCCGCAGGGTCGACAAGGTGGTGGCAGCCGCTGTGGCGCAGGCCGGCGAGCCCAACCCGGCCGCGTGAGCGCCCCTGCGAATAACTTGTCGGCAAACGATCGTTGCGTTTAAGTGGATCGCACCCGACGTTTCGCGCATGGCGGACCCATGGAAGATGCCTTCACCGGACAACCCACCCGCATCCGCGGCACCGACCTCCCGGACGCGGCCGGGAGAGCCGCTCTTCAAGACGATCACGAGCGACGACTGGAAGCGCTCGCTCGACTTGGCAAGGCGGCAGCCGAATGCGGTCTCCGAGCAGATACGGACCGCGATCTCGTCCTCCTCGAAAAAGACGAAGTAAGCCTTCTTGAGGCCGCCGGCCCCGAATGGGCGGCACTCGGCGCGGCCATTCGGGCGTTCAGGGACGTGCTTCCTTTGCGCCGCCTTTCGGACTTCGGATTCGCCGTGACAGAGGGAAACCCGCTTGAGGAGCCCAATCCGCGCCTGCGCCAGATAGGCATCGGCGTCGAGGCGTGGGCGTTCGAGGCGGCCGGCGAGGGATCGGTCTACAAGTTCTACCGGCCCCGTGAGGAGAAGCGGATCGGCAGCGAGTTCGGCTTCGATCGCGGCGACGAGACCCTGCTGCGCGCGGAAGCCCGGCTGGGCGACTACCGCGGGCTCTTCCAGAAGCTGCTCCTCATCCTCGCGCTCGGTGGCATGGCCACGGAGGTCGTCGCCGTCACGCCCGAGGGAATATTGGTCGCCAAGCAGGCGCGCGGCGAGACGCTGGCGCAGGGCGATGACATGTCGCGGGACCTTCCGGGCGGCCTGATTGAGATCCCTTCAAGGTTCCTGCGGGCCGACCGCGACCACCCGCGCCTGCATTTCCTGGGGGGCCTTCCGTACCTTGTCGCCGATCTTCACGCCCGCAACTTCGTGCGCGGGGCCGACGGGACGCTCCGTGTCATCGACCTCGTCGCGGGCCCGTGGCCCGCGGACGAATACCTTCGCGAGCCGTTGATCGCGGAATGGCTCGTTCGCGTGCGGGCGGACCCGCTCGCTCCCGCCCTGCCCGACGCACCCGACGACGAGCTCTAAGGCCCCCGGCCGGCTCAGCCCTTGTCGGCCGCCAGGACATCCAGGATCGCCTGGGCCTGGGTGCTGGTCGTTCCCTTGTAGTCCGTGTAGACGACCTTGCCGCCCTTGATGAGGTAGGCGTTTCGGTGGGCCATCCCGCCAGGGTACGTCTGCACGCCGAAGGAATTTATGACCACGCTGTCCGTGTCCGCGATGAGGGTGAAGGGAAGGTGATACTTAGCCTTGAACGTCTTCTGGGCAGCCACGTCGTCGTGGCTCACGCCGATCACCGCGACACCCTTGCCCGTCAGGGCCTCATAGCCGTCGCGGATCGAGCAGCCCTGCGCCGTGCAGCCGGGGGTGTCCGCCTTCGGGTAGAAATAGACCAGCGTGTAGGGCTGCTTCGCGTAGACATCGGTGAACTTGAGCGTCTGGCCGGCGTCTGTGGTGCCGCTGACATCGGGAGCGCTGTCGCCCACCTTGATCTGGGCATGGGCGGAATTGGACATAACTAATGTGGCTGAAAGGACGAGGAGTGAGAGGAGTGTCTGTTTCATGCGGGACCGCAAACTTGCCCCGATGGGGGCCCTTTGCAAGCTGCCGCGGGAAATCAAGAAAGGGGACCGTTTGGTGTCCCTTTTCCGGAACCTTTTGCAATCCATGGGAGACTAAAAACGGCCCTCCGGGATCCGCCGCTGCCCGGCATTGCATTTGTGCGCTTTCTCTGTAAGCAGCATTACCTTCATGCCATTCCTATCGACCCCAAAAACCCGCGCGACTGGCTTACGATTTGCGGGTTTAGTGCTCATGGCCTCCTTGGGGGCGATTAACGGTGCCCGGGCGGCCGTCTCGGCCAACGACGGCTTCGATCCAAACGCCAATGGCGACGTCAATGCGGTCGTGATCCAGCCGGATGGCAAGATATTGATGGGCGGATATTTTACGCAGCTGCATCCCTTTGGAAACCCGACTTCCGGCAATGCCTACATCGCGCGCCTGAACCATGACGGGACTGTCGACGGCAGCTTCAGCCCGCAGGCCAACAATGTGGTTCGCACGCTGACCCTGCAGCCCAACGGCCAGATCCTTGTCGGCGGACAGTTCACGACCCTGCAGGGAACCGGAAGCGGAACGCCCGCCACCCGCAATTTTGCGGGCCGCCTGAACGCCGACGGCAGCCTCGACACGGTGTTTAATCCCAACACGAACGGCGTCGTCTACGCCATGCTTTACCAGACGAACGGCCAGATCGTGATCGGTGGATCCTTCACGACGGTACAGCCCAACGGCGCTTCGACGGCTATCACACGAAACCACATCGCGCGATTCAACACGGATGGCTCGCTTGACATGAGCTTCGACCCGAACGCCGACAAGACCGTGCTTTCCCTGGGGCTCCAGGCAAACGGGCAGATCGTGGTCGGCGGGGGGTTCGCGACCTTGCAGCCCAACGGTGCGACTACGCCGACAAACCGCAGCTGCGCGGCCCGCGTCAATTCTGACGGCTCCCTCGACACCACTTGGGATCCTGAGCCGAACGGCTCGGTCAGCAATATCCTTGTCCTGGCGACCCAGGAGGTCGTCCTCGGCGGCGAGTTCGTCACCGTCCAGCCCAACGGGAGCACGGGCGCCATCCAGTGCGACTTCGTCGCGAAGCTCAATCCCGACGGCTCGCTCGAGCTCAATTTCGTCATCAACCCGCTCCAGAATGTCACCGCGCTTGCCATCCAGGCGGATGGAAAGCTGCTCATAGGAGGCACGTTCACGCAGATTTTCCCGGTGAACAACCTCAGCGCCACCGCGGCCCCCTACCTGGCCCGCATCAACAATGACGGGTCGGTGGACACCTCATTCCTCCCCACGCCCAACCAGGCTGTCAGCGCCATCGGCGTGCAGCAGGATGGCGAGATAGTCCTGGGAGGGTATTTCACTACGGTGCAGCCGCAGGACACCGCGGGGCCCACGCTCCGAAACCACATCGCGCGGGTCAATGCGTACGGCGTGCCGGACTCGACCATGGATCCCGACTCGACGGGCACCGTGTTCGCCTCGGCCGTCCTATCCAATGGCCAGATGCTGGTCGGCGGGACGTTCCTGAGCATCGGCGGTGTCACAAAGAACTTCTTCGCACGGCTCAACTCCGACGGGTCGCTCGACCAGGCTTTCCTCGCTACGGTCAATGGGCCGATCCAGGCGATCGCCCTCCAGTCGAACGGCCAGATCGTCATCGCCGGCTCATTCTCGGAGGTTGACGGAATCGCGAGGGGCAACGTGGCCCGCCTCAACGCCGACGGGACCATAGACGGCGCGTTCAACCCCAACGTTAACTCCAATGTGGACGCCCTCGCCATCGCGTCCAACGGCCAGATCTACATCGGCGGCGGATTCAGCCTGCTGGCGCCCAACGGGTCCACCACGGGCTATTCAATCAGTTCCCTCGCCCGCCTGAACACCGACGGGTCGGTTGACCTCACTTTCAATCCCTCCCCCAACGGCAACGTTTTCGCCATAACGATCGATTCAGGTGGAAAGATCCTGATCGGCGGGGGATTCACCTCTGTTGGCACAGTGACACACGGCTACGCCGCCCGGCTCCTTTCAACCGGCGCGCTCGACACCGCGCCCTTTGACCCCGAGGCCAACCTCCCCGTTTACGCGATCGCGGTCCAGTCCGACGGGAAGATCGTGATCGGCGGCTCGTTCACGGCCGTCGTCCCCCAGACCGGAAAGTCCGCGCCGGCGTCCACGTCCACGGCGACGAACAACCCCTACGGGGCCCAGACCGTCGTGCCGCCTGCAGGCGACAGCGCCACCACCCCCATCTACGTCAACCACCTTGCCCGCATCAACACGGACGGGACGCTCGACACGACCTTTTACCCCGACCCGAGCAGCGATGTCCTGTCGATCGCGATCCAGTCGAACGGCGCGATCGTCATCGCCGGAATCTTGACGTCATTCGCGCCGAATAACGCCACCACGGGCATCATCCGGAACTACATAGGCCGCGTGAACGCTGACGGCTCCCTCGACACGCTGTTCAACCCCAGCGCGAACCAGCTCATCGACACAGTCACCGTCCTTTCAAACCAACACATCCTCATCGGCGGGGCGTTCACGTCGCTGCAGCCGAGCGGCTCGACGGCCACGACCTCCGTCAACCATGTCGCCATTCTCAATCCCGACGGCTCGATCGACTCGACGTTCAATGCCGGCGCACACACCTCACCGACGGGGCAGGTGCGAGCCTTTGCCCAGCAGCCCAATGGTCAGGTGATCGTCGCCGGGTCATTCAGCGCCATGGACGGCAGCCCCGCCCCCTACATTTCCCGCCTGAACGGCGACGCCTCGATCGACACGTCGTTCAACTCGGGAGCCGACGGCCCCGTGAACGCGGTGGCCATTCTGCCGAGCGGGGCGTCCACCCTTATACCCTCGAATTCAGCGGTCTGGATCGGTCCGGATGGCCACGTGAGATACACCTATTCGGCCGCCTCGAACGGCGAGGTCGTCAGCTCGGCCCTGCAGGCCGACGGCAAGGTGATCATAGGCGGCCTTTTCAGCACGTTTGCGGGCGTGTCCGGCCTGCAGAACATGGTCCGCCTGAATACCGATGGCAGCGTCGACACGTCCTTCAACCCAATCCTGGGCGGCGTCGTGAGCGCCATCGTCGTCCAGACCGACGGAAAAATAGTCATCGGCGGCGGATTCACGAACGTGGACGGCGTCAACAACGCCTATCTTGCGCGACTGAATACGGATGGAACGCTGGACACGACTTACGCGCCCCAGCCCAACCTCCAGGTTCTCTCCCTGCTTCTGCAGCCGAACGGCCAGATCATCGTGGGCGGCGACTTCACGGAGCTGATACCCGCGAACGCCACGACGGCCTTCGCGCTCAATTTCATTGCCCGGGTGAACGCCGACGGCACGGTCGACAACACCTTCGATCCCGACCTCAGCGGTCCCGCCTACGCCCTGGGGATCACGTCGACGGGACAGATCGTGGTCGGCGGAGCGTTCTCGTCGGTCTCTCCAAACGCGGGAACCACTGCGTACACTGTCCAAAACATCGTGCGGTTGAACACCAACGGAACCGTGGACACCACGTGGTATCCTGATCCGAACGCGCCGGTGACGACGCTGCTCGTGTTGCCCAACGGCCAGGTGATCGCGGGGGGAGGCTTCACCGCGTGGGAGCAGAATGCGAACATCACGGGAGTGACCCCTGGTTCCATCGTCGAGAGCAGCTACCTCTCTCGGATCAACACGGACGGCACCATCGACACCTCGTTCGCCCCCAATCCGAACGGCTCGGTGACCACCCTCGCCCTTCAGCCAAACGGCGACATCGTGCTGGGCGGCAATTTCACGGCGCTGCAGCCGAACAGGACCGGCATACCCGCAGATCGCAGCGACATCGCCCGCGTCAATTCCAATGGCACCATAGATCCCTCGTTCGATCCCGCGCTGAATGGAGTCGCGGACACGATCACGGTCCTCTCGGACGGATCGCTCTTCGTGGGCGGCAATTTCACGACGATCCAGGTCGGCGGCGCCGCCCTGATCGGCGGCAGCTTCGCCAACGTCGGCGGAATTTCGGCGCCCAACCTCGCAAGGCTCAATTCAGACGGATCATTCGATTCCTCATTTACCGCCAATGCCGACGGCCCCGTTGACGCCTTAGCGGTGCTGCCCAGCGGGTCGGCGGTCGTCGGCGGGTCGTTTGCGAACATCCAGGGGCAGGCCCATGCGAACCTCGCGCGGATCACCGTAAGCGGAACCCTCGACACTACCTTCACTCCGGCAATCAACGGCGCGGTCGAAGCGATCGCCATCCAGGCAAACGGCCAGATCCTTGTCGGCGGAACGTTCACGTCGGCCGGCGGAGTGAACACGCCCAACATGGCGCGCCTCGGGCCGTCCGGATCGCCTGACGCCGCGTTCCTGCCGTCTGTGAACGGGGCCGTCGACGCCATCGTCGTGCAGTCCAATGGCCAGATGGTCATCGCGGGCGCGTTCACGAGCGTCGGGGGCCAATCGATGGGCGGCCTTGCGCGGCTCAACCCGAATGGCTCGCTCGACACGAGCTTCAACCCGGGCGCGAACGGGACTGTCAACGCGGTCACGCTCCAGGTGGACGGAACGTTCTACGTGGCCGGCACGTTCACAACCATCGGCGGCCAGCCCGTCCCGTATGCCGCGCGCCTCAGCGCAAGCGGCGCCGTCGACACGTCGTTCAACCCGGCCCCGAATGCCGCCGTCAATGCGCTCATGGTCCAGCCTGATGGAAAGGTGTTCCTGGGAGGCGGATTCACGTCGACCGGCGGCCTGTCGCGCTTCGAGATAGCCCGATTCGAGCCGTCCGTGGAAGTGACGCAGTCGTTTTCCTTCAGCGCCGACCAGTCGACCATCACCTGGACGCGGGGCGGCGGCGCCCCGGCGTTCTCGGGCGTGAGCTTCGAGGAATCGACGGACGGCACACACTGGACGACCGTCGGCCAGGGAACCACTACAGACGGGATGACCTGGCAGCTCACGGGTGTGCCCCCGACGGGCTCAGGCCTTGTGCAGCTCCGAGCCACGGGCGTGGTCCCGTCCTCGCAGTTCAGCTCCTCGGGCCTCGTCCAGTACGTCTATCTCGCGAACTCGGCCGCCGTCCCGGTTGTGAACTCGGCGCCGTCGGTATCCGGAAGCTCTGGCTCGCCGCTCTTCTTCACGGTGACCGCGACCCAGTCCCCAAAGACATTCTCGGCCACCGGCCTGCCGCCGGGGATCAGCATCAACGCCTCGACGGGCGTCATCTCCGGCACGCCAACCGGAACCGGCACATTCAACGTGAAGGTCACGGTCAGCAACGGAGGGGGGTCCACCGTTTCGTCGCTCACGATATCAATCGGGTCACCGAACGCGACGAGGTTCTCGCCGGCGTCGACATCCAGCGCAAACCGTCTCCTCAATCTGTCCTCGCGCGCCGAGCTCAATGGCGGCCAGACGCTGATAGCCGGCTTCGTAATTTCCGGAAGTGGGCCGAAGACCGTGCTCCTGAGGGCGGTTGGGCCGGGGCTGAAGGCCTTCAACGTCCCGGGCGTCATGGCCACGCCGGAACTCCAGCTCTATTCATCCACCGGCACGCTCATCATGCAGAATAGCTCATGGGACGGCACAGGCTCCCTCGCGGCCGCGTTTGCCCAGGTTGGGGCGTTTTCGCTCGCCCCGGGAAGCGCCGACGCCGCCATCCTCACCAACCTCGCGCCCGACAGCTATACGATACACGTGTTCGATCCCTCGGGCAAGGGAGGCGTCGTGCTCGCTGAGGTGTATGATGCGAGCGCCACGCCGATGACAGCGGGGCAGAGGCTGATCAATATCTCCGCCCGGGGCTACGTGAGCCCGGGTGCCGGCGCGCTCATCGGCGGCTTCGTGATTTCCGGAAGCTCCGTCAAGAGCGTCCTTATTCGCGGCGTAGGCCCGGGCCTTTCAGGCTTCGGAGTGTCCGATTCCATTGCCGACCCGGTGCTCAGCGTCTTTGACGAGAACGGCAACATTGTCGCCCAGAACTTCTCGTGGAGCAACCAGGCAATAACGGGTGCGGACCAGGCTACGATTGAGGCACAGGACGTCATGAACGCCGACTCGAGCGTCGGTGCCTTCACGCTCTCGGGACTCAATCCCGACACAGCGCTGATTGCCAACCTGCCCCCGGGCGCCTACACATTCCAGGTTACCAGCGCGAGCAACTCGACCGGCGAGGCGCTGGGCGAGGTCTACGAGCTGCCTTGATCTGACGCCCGCGCTTACCAGTCGTCGCTCCGGAAGGGCGGCGCCGGGAGCCCGGCTCCGTTGTAAAGGTTGCCCTCCGCCGATCCGCGCCACGCATAGCGCACTGCGACCGGCTGCCTCACCACGGGCGACCGGACGAGGACCGTGTCGCCATGGATGGTCGCGCCCGCGACGTGAAACACATGGTCGGCGCCCGCAATCTCAAACGACTGGAGGGGCTTCCCCGACGCCGTGAGGCCCTCTCCGGCGAAGTTGAAGTGCACGCGGATCGCCGCACCCTCCACGGACGACCCGCTGAAGGTGGGTCCCGAGTAGTCGACAGGTATCGAATAGACCGTCGCCTTGGCGATGAGCGCGAGTCTTCGCGCAATCTCAAGCCTTCCGGCATCGCCGACATCGGAGGCGACGGCCTGCCCGGTCGCCGGGAGTGAAAGCGCCGCGGACTGCGCCTCGCGAAGCCTTGCCCACCGGTCCTCCGCGCTGACAGACGGAGGATTCGGGCCGGCGATCTGCACCCAGAAAAACGGGAAATCGCCCTCCCCGAAATGGGACCTCCACGCAGTGATCATGGCAGGAAACCGGACCGAGTAGTCCGAGGCGCGTCCCACATCCGCCTCGCCCTGATACCAGAGGACGCCCCGGATCGCATAGGGCAGCAGGGGCTGGATCATCGCGCTGAAGAGGCCCGAGGGCGCCGACGGCTCCTGCGGTCCCGAGGGAGCGCTTCCCGCCTGACGCCGTGTCGCCGGAAATGCCGCGAGCGCCGCCGGGCTCATCCATGCCTCGAGCGTGCTTCGGGCCGAGGAGCTGTCGACGATGCCGATCGGCACGCCGAGCCGCGAAACGAGATCGCGCGCAAAGAAATAGCCCACCGCGGTGAATTGAGATGCCGATTCCGGGGAATATGCCTTCCAATCGCCGCGGTCAGTTCCGGTCGGAGCAGCCGGCACCCTGAAATGCCGGATCAGCGCATAGCGTGCGGTCCCGATCTCCGCCGTCGCGCCGCCCTCAAGCGAGGCCGCCATGCTGGATCCTCCCGCGCACAGCCAGACTTCCCCGACGACGATGCCATGCGCCGTGAAGGTCGAATTTCCCGTGACCGTCAGGTCGGCGCCCAGCGGGTTCGCGGCGAGTGGGGCGAGGACGGCAATCCAGCGGCCGTCCGGGGCCGCCTTCGCTCCGACCTTCTGGCCCGCGAAGGATACGGTCAGGTGCTCGCCGGGCGCAGCGCGGCCCCACACTGGGACCGGCTTGTCGCACTGGAGGACGCCGTTGCCCTGGAAGAGCGGGGCGAGCTCCGGGGCCGCGACCGCGGGCACGGAGTACCCGGCGGCAACGAACGCGAGGAGTCGGAAAGGCAGCATGACTCCGTAGGAGGCCCAAGCCGCGGTCGGGTTCAAGGAGTTTTCGGCACGGGGGCCTTGTTTCGGCCAAGGAACAGATGGAGCTCGGAGGAAAGCTGGGGGCCGAATCCCGGGACCTCCGAGATTTCCTCGGCGGTCGCCCCCCGGAGCCGCTCGATGCTGCCGAACCAGTCCATCAGCGCGGCGCGGCGCACCGGCCCCAGGCCCGCGAAGTCGTCCAACTGGGACTCGCGAATCTTTTTCGAGCGTAGGTCCGCGTTGTAGGTATTCGCGAAGCGATGCGCCTCGTCCCGGAGGCGCTGGAGCAGCCTGAGCCCGGGGTGGTCCAGCGGAATGTCGAGCGGCGGACGGTCGTCGGGAAACACGATCGTCTCCTCCTTCTTCGCCAGGCCCACGAGCGGGGGCGCAGAGAGGTCCAGGGCAACGAATGCCTTCAGCGCGGCCCCGACCTGCCCTACCCCGCCGTCGATGACCACGAGGTCTGGAAACGCCTTTCCCTCATCCCTTAGCCGTCGATACCTGCGCCCCACGACCTCCTCCATGGCGCGAAAATCGTCGTTTCCCATGAATCCCTTGATCCTGAAGCGGCGGTAGTTGTCGCGGTCGGGCTTGCCCTCGGCAAAGCGGACCATCGAGGCGACGACGAAGGTCCCGGAGATGTGCGAGATGTCGAAGCATTCGAT
>CAAGKR010446769.1_pt1 | contig 56739 bp, 46 predicted proteins | sample 2556971 | NCBI WGS metagenome assembly CAAGKR01 (sample SAMEA5207829, study PRJEB30636) | soil metagenome | biome: forest; feature: boreal; material: soil | place: USA | collected 2011-09 | depth 1 m | reverse complement strand
GGCATCCATGTTCCGTCCAGCCGCAACCAGAAATCATATCCTGGAGGCGCGAATGGATTGAAGGCGCAGGTCGGAGGGCACGCGATCGTGCTGTTGCGCCCGGCACCGCAGTCGGCGGAACTGATCGGGGCACCAAGCGCCGGACACGGGCGCTGGCCTTTTGGGATCTTCACGGATGAAAAAACATCTTTTAGAGGCTCAAATGCAAGTAGCTTTGACGTATGCGCTTGTCGCCATCCAAATTGCCGAGAACGCAGATCATCCTCGGGTGACCAATCCACCTGAATCGGGTCTTTTCCGAGGTCTCCAGCCGGCACCACACACCACCGACCAGAATGAATCCTGATGCATCAAGACTTGCCCAGCGAGGCGCTGAGAAGCTGGCAGCATTTATCCTCACGCTGGCCGACAACGAGAACGGTGTAGGAGCGTACGTGAGAGCATTCATCGCGGCAGATGATCCGCCGGCGGCCGTGCAGGTCCTGAAGACGGAAATTTCACAAATCAATGCCGGAGAGCGGGAATATGATCATCGGCACCGCCGCGGCGATGCCTTTATCCAGCGGGTAGACCACGTTCTCGACGCTATCGAACTTGTCATTCTTCCAGCCAATACGCGCGCCGGATTCAACCTGCTCGTAGAAATGATCGAGAGAGATGAGTCGATCGTCAATCAGAGCGGCGATGCCGATCTCCAACCCACGTTCGAGAAAGCCTGCGACATGTTGCTAGCTGCCGCACGTTCCCTGGATCCCTCTGAGATCAAAGCCGTTCTGAATCGTTTGGCATCGGCCGATGACTACGGATTTCGTCAGCGACTCAGGCGGGTGTAGAAAACGGTGTAGAACACTTTTTTTCGTTTTCTCCTAAGTTGTTGGTGCCCGAGGCGAGACTCGAACTCGCATGCATCGCTGCACAGGCTTCTGAGACCTGCGTGTCTACCAATTCCACCACCCGGGCGCACAAATAAACTCATCTCTTAAATCAATGGCTTCCCAATTGAAGCCCATCGATTGAGACCAAAGAACCGAATCCTACTGCCTGCCACACCAGCGACAGGGGTTGTCTAGTACGCCTACGCTGAAATCAACGGCAAGAAGAAATGCCAACTTCGCGATGGGGCCGCAATTTACGGCTAAATAACATCCGGCAAGTAACTAAGACTACGTAGGAAACTGGATTGTAACTCGTGCCCTTGCCGCTAGATGTACGCAATGTCCCAGCACGGTCGCTCTGCATTGGCCCTCTTTGCGTTCAGTCTGGCTGCAGCCACCTATGCAGCCGATTCACTGCCTCCGGAGCTCGTCTCGTTGCATGCCAAGGCCGAGAACGGCAACGCAGTCGCCCAGTATAACCTGGGTCTGGCCTATGCAAAGGGCTACTACGGGGTATCGATCGACCAGGCTGAGGCCTTTGTCTGGCTGACTCTCGCCACTGAACAGGGAACCACGGGCAAGGACGTGGGAATTGTGGTTGCGGCAATGAGCCCCGAAACTCTCGCCGAGGGAAAACGTCGGTTAGCCCTGGAACGCGCAAACATCGGTACTCCAACCCACGTGTCCAAGATTACCCTGGGGCCCCCGATCAGGGAGGGTGCGGTGCCCGCTAGAATAGAGCCACCATTCGCAGAACCCGTCTCTTTTCAACCAGCGCCGGCTTCGCCCGATTCCGGAAACGCCGATCTCAGGGCGAGAAACAGTGAACTTCAGCGGACACTCGACCAGCAGGCGGCATTCAACAAGCAGCTGTCGGCACAGCTCGACGAGCGCAACCAGGCGCTCACCCAGGCGATTTCCCAGCTGGCGGCGGTGAAGGGCCTTCAGGACAGCCAGGACAATGCAAAGGCCGCGGAGCTTTCCTCAGCCCGCAAGTCACTTCAGGCCGCGAACCTCGCGCTTGCGGATGCGAAAAGGGAATCAGACTCGAGGATCGCAGCGCTATCCGCAAAAATTTCTGCGGATGAGGCTGCTCTCAAGTCCTCGGATGACGCGGGAGCCGATGCGAAGTCCCTCGCTGCCGAAATCGCGCAATCATGGAAGGATCTTGCCGCGGCCAAGAGCCAGCTCGCGCAGGCAATCAAGGCTGCAGAAGCCGCTGCCGCGGAATCCGCCGCGGAAAGATCCCGGTTTGAGGCCTTGGCTGTATCCAAGGCTGCTGAGCTGGCTGCCGCCCGACAGGCTGTCGACGATGCCACCGCCGCCGCCGCAAAGGCGAAGAAGACCGAGGTCGCCTGGTCCTCTTCCTTGGAGACGGAACTCGCCACGCGTACAACGGAGGCTGATGGCCTGGCGGCGAAACTGGCCACGGCTGAGGCCGCTCTCAAAGCCAGGGGCGATTCCGGCATGAACGCCCAGGCGCTTGCGGCTGAGTTAGTGAACACCAAGGCCGAACTAGCCGCAGCCAATGCCAAGGAAGCAGAAGCAGGAAAAAATGCGGATGACCTCTTCGCCAAGCTGGCTTCGGAAGAGGCGTCTCTCAAGGCGGCGGGCGACTCCGCTGCCAAGGCTCAAAGCCTTTCCGGCGATCTGGCCGTCACGCGCCAGAAGCTCGAGGCCGCGAATGCGGCCGCTGCGAGCTCAAAGAGGGAAGCCTCGACCACCACCGCCTCGCTCGACCAGGCCAAGGCTGACGTGGCTGCGGCACGCGCCCAGATTGCGCAAGATGCCAAGGGCACGGAGTCTCTTTCCGCCAAGCTCGCCGACGACGATTCAGTGATCAAGTCGATGGGCGATTCCGGCGCAAAGGCCCAGAAGCTTGCGGCCGATCTCGCGTCGGCGCGGCATGCCGTTGATTCTGCAACCAGCGAGGCCCTGGGAGACCAACAGAAACTTGCCTCAAAGAGTGCCGCGCTGGAGCAAGCCACGGGAGAATTGGCGGCGATGCGGACGCAGCTCGCTCAGGCCCAGAAGGACTCGGCAACCGCGAAGGCCGATGCGGCGGACGCAAAAAAACAGAATGCTTCAATCGCCGCGGAGCTTGCGAAAACGATGGGGAATATCGGCGTCTCGAGCATCCAGCTTGCGGAGGCCAACAAGGGTACCGACGCGGCCAAGGTGTACGCTGCGACGCTTGAAAAGGAATTTGCTGCACGCACTTCGGAGAACGCTGCGCTCTCGGCGAGGCTCGCCGACGATGAGAAAGCCCTGAAGGCAGGCGACCCAAGGGAACTGGCGTCTGAACTCGCCAAGGCCCAGAAGGAACTGGGCGACTCACGCACACTGCAGGACGAGGCCACCAAGGCCTCCGAGAGCACGACGGCCGCCGCTGCCAACGAGGCAGCGACCTCAAGGATGGAAATGGAGAAGCTTTCGCAGGAGAAAACCGCGCTTGAGGACCGGCTCGCCAAGTCCGAGGCGGTCGCCAAAAATTCGGGCAATGCCGACGCACGGTCGCAAGCCCTCGCCGCGGAGCTCGAGGCCACGAAGAGCGCGCTGAGCGCAGCCAATGCCGACCTCGCGCTGGCCAAGGATTCGAACGACCGCTACGCCAAGGGTCAGAAGGCATCGGATTTCCAGAAAGCCGCGGCAATTCAGGCTGTCGCGACTGCGAACTCCGCTTCGGACAAGGCGACGAGCGAGTCGGCTGCCAAGATTGCTTCCCTCCAGCAGGATCTGACCACCCGCTCCGCCGAAAATCAGGCTCTCGCTGCCAAGCTGAAAGCGGACGAGACGGCCCTCCAGTCGGCCGGCGACACCGACGCCAGGACGCGGTCGCTCGCATCCGAGCTCGAGACGGCGAAGGCCACGCTCGAAACGGCACGCACCGAGGCCAAGGATTCCAATGACCGGTACGCCAACATGGTTAAGGCCTCAGATTCCGCGAAGACGGCGCTCCAGGCGAACGAGGCCTCGAAGTCCGCCGCGGAAAAGGCAGCGGGCGAATCCGCAGCGAGAGTCGCTTCGTTGCAGCAGGACTTGGCCAACCGCTCCGCCGAAAACGAAGTGGTTTCGGCCAAGCTTAAGGCAGACGAGACCACGCTCAAAGCGAACAACGAATCGGACGCCAGGACGCGGTCGCTCGCATCCGAGCTCGAGACGACGAAGGCCGCGCTCGAAACAACACGGTCTGAGGTGAAGGATTCACACGACCGCTACGCCAATGTAGTGAAGGCCTCAGATTCCGCAAAAGCCGCGCTCATGGCGAGCGAGGCTTCAAAGGCCGCAACCGAAACGGCAGCGGGCGAATCCGCAGCGAGAGTCGCGTCGCTAGAAAAGGAAGTGGCCACCCGCTCCGCTGAGAACGAGGCGCTTTCATCCAAGGTAAAGGCAGACGAGGCCGCGCTCAAGGCGAGCGGTGATACCGACGCCGGGACGCGGTCGCTCGCGGCCGAGCTCGAGACCACGAAGGCTTCACTCGATACAGCACGCTCCGAGGTGAAGGATTCACACGACCGCTACGCCAACATGGTGAAGGCCTCGGATTCCGAGAAAGCCGCAGCCCTTGCGTCCATCGCAGCCGCGAACACCGCTGCGGAAAAGGCGAAGAGTGAATCCGCAGCGAGGATCGCATCACTGGAAAAGGACTCCGCCAGCCGGTCCGCTGAGAACGAGACGCTTTCGGCCAAGCTCAAGGCAGACGAGGCGGCGCTCAAAGCGACCGGCGACACCGACGCGAAGACCCGGTCGCTCGCATCCGAGCTCGAGACGACTCAGGCCGCGCTCGTGGCGGCCCGCGCCGAGGCCAAGGATTCACACGACCGCTACGCCAATGCCGTCAAGTCCTCCGAATCCGGAAAGGCCGCGACGCTCCAGTCTGCCGAGGCCTCAAGGGTCGCCACGGAGAAGGCGGCGGGCGAATCCGCAGCCAGGATCGCTTCGCTTGAGCAGGAAGCGGCCAGCCGCTCGGCTGAGAACGAGGCCCTGTCCTCCAAACTCAAGGTGAACGAGGCCGCGCTCAAGTCCACTGGCGACACCGACGCCAGCATGCGCGCGCTTGCCTCCGAGCTCGAAAAGGCAAAAGGCGCGTTGGACGTGGCCCACGCAGAGCTTTTGGTCGCCAAGAGCTCCTCGGACGAGCGCAATTCCCAGACGCTCAAGGCCTCCAAGGCCGAGGCGGACGCCGCGCGCCAGTCCCTGAGGGCTGCCCATTCCGATGCCGAGAGAGCCCAAGGCGCCTCGGCAGCGAGGATAGTCTCGCTTGAGCAGGATCTCTCAAGGCGCTCCGCCGACAACGAGGCCCTCGCCTCCAAGGTGACGGCGGACGATGCGGCCCTCAGGTCCGCAGGCGATTCCGGTCCGAAGGCCCAGGCCCTTGCGGCCGAGCTCGAGCAGTCAAGAGCCGACTTGGCCTCCGCCCAGGCCCAGCTTGCAGATGCGGCGCGGAATGCCGAACGGGTGCGCGCCGAGAGCGCGACCAGTGGGAATAGCGATTCGGACCGCCAGATCGCCGACCTGAAGGGCAAGCTCCACGACGCGCTGAACGCCTTTGCAGAGGTCGAAGATCAGAACATTCGCCTCAAGAGGCGGCCAACTTACAAGCCGACCATGCCACCGGCGGCACAGACGGCACCGAATCCCGTTGCTGCGTATGCGCCCGAACCCGCGCCTGCGCCCGCGCCTGCGCCCGCGCCCGCGATTGTTCCCACGCCGGCCCCGAAGCCCGCGGCAGCGCTGAGGACCCACGTGGTCGTTGCCGGCGACTCGCTGAGCAAGATCTCTTTAGAATACTACGGCACCGCCCGGCGCTGGCAGCAGATCTACGACGCGAACCGGGACAAGCTGCCCAGTGAGAGCCTGGTCCCACTCGGAGTCACCCTCGTCATCCCGTAGGCACCCTTCAGGCCTCGGCCTTGGGAAGAAAGTCCGCGATATGCGGAATCTCATGGACGCGGCGGCCGCCATTGCGGCGCTCGAGGTAGGGATCCTCCGCGACCTTCATCTCCACCTCCTCGCCCTCCTCCTGCTCGTCCTCATCGTCATCCTCGTCGCCGGCGATCCATTCCTGCTCGTCAAAGACGTGGGACATCCTCCGGGCGACAGGCGCCAGCACGAGCGCCGGGTTCTTCACACCACCCTCCTTCACAAATTCAAAGAGGCAGGGATAGAACTTGTCCTCGAATTTCCCCTTGAAGTCGCCGACCCACTTGTTTGAAACCCCCTCGCGGTTGTTGAGGAGCACGACGTCCGTGAAATGGATGCACGCCTCGTACCATGCGAAGAGCTTGGGATGCTTCTCCAGGAGCTGGCAGTTCACGACACAGAGGACCCGGGCGACCTCGGTCGCCCGGTCGCCGAGCCATGACTTGAACGCCTCGATCTGGTCGACCGGGTTCAGCCTGCCGTCAAAGACAATGAACACATGGGTCGCGTCCGCAGGCAGCTCGGCCTCGACCTGGTTCTCGGGCATGAGCGTCCAACGCGTAGCGTTGGGCAATTTCCCATCCATGGGGCCGGACCATTCGGTCGATGACAGAAGCACCACGGGCCGGTCGGCCGCCCCCAGCCCGCCCTCGATCAAATCGGACAAAACCTGCCGCCGTCCCGAGCCCGCCGACCCGAGAATGAGGTAGACCAATGGCTTGTCATCCGGCGTGATCAAAAATTGAAGGCCTTGTTCTGGGCCGCGTGGCGCATCCAGTGATCAATGAGCACCAGGGCCGCCATCGCCTCGATGATCGGCACCGCCCGGGGAAGGACGCACGGGTCATGGCGGCCTTTTCCGGTCAGTTCCACGGCCCTGCCGGCCAGGTCGACCGTCGCCTGGGGCTTCATGATCGTCGCCGTCGGCTTGAAGGCCACGTTGAAGAAGATCTCCTCTCCGTTGCTGACGCCGCCCTGGATGCCGCCCGAGCGGTTCGTTGCGGTGCCGATCCCGCCCATCTTGGGCACAAATGCGTCATTGTGCTCGGAACCCTTGAGAAGCGTGCCGGCAAACCCGCTCCCGATTTCAAATCCCTTGGTCGCTGGAAGGGAGAGCATCGCCTTCGCGAGGTCGGCCTCGAGGCGATCGAATACCGGCTCGCCGAGGCCCGCCGGAACGCCGCGGATCCGGCAATGGATGATACCGCCGACAGAGTCTCCCTGGGAGCGAACCTCCTCGATCCGCTTGATCATGGCCGCGGCTGCCGCGGGTTCGGGGCACCGGACAGGCGAGACGTCCACCTCGGCAAGCGACGGGAATGCGACGACCGCGCCGGCGGGCATGGCTATATCGTGGATGCGCGTGACATAGGCCCGGATCTCGACGGATCCGGCCAGTGAAAGGATCTTCCTGGCAACGGCACCCGAGGCAACGCGGCCGATCGTCTCGCGGGCAGAACTGCGGCCGCCGCCGCGGTGGTCGCGGACGCCGTACTTGGCCTGGTAGGTGAAATCCGCGTGCGACGGCCGGAACTTCTCCTTCATCTCGTCGTAGGCTCCGGGCCTCGCGTCGGAATTGCGCACGAGCATCGAGATCGGCGCCCCGGTCGTCCTCCCCTCGTAGACACCCGACAGGATCTCGACCTTGTCCTGCTCCTTGCGCGGGGACACGATGTCGCTCTGGCCCGGCCGGCGCCGGTCCAAATCGGGCTGAATGTCCGCCTCGGCGAGCGGGAGCCGCGGCGGGCAGCCGTCGATCACGACCCCGACCGCTGCGCCATGACTCTCGCCCCAAGTGGAGATCGTGAAGAGCTTTCCGAACGTATTGGGCATCGCTTTGCGGGAGGGTTGGACTCCAAAACCGGACCCGCAAGCGGCAAATCCAGAAGATAGAGGCAACTTTCGTGGGTCCAGGGCGTCATATCACAACGCCATTTACAATGCCGGAGCTTTGCGCTTTCATACCCGTTCCTAAATCTGCATGACATTGCGCCTCGCACGCTTGTGGCTCGCCTCGGGCCTTTTTGCCGCCGCCCCGGGCCTCTTGGCCCAGTTGCCCCCTTCTCCCGTCACGAGGCCGCAGCCTCCTGTCTTGTCCAACATGTCCAACATAGGCGTGAGGCCCGTGGAAATGGTCGATTCGTTCAAGCTTTCCGACGTCGACATCGACGCAGTCCTGGGCGCGCTTGAGACCTACACGGGCAAGACGATCATCCGGCCGGGCCAGCTCCCGACTGCCAGCTACTCGCTCAAGATCAGCCGGCCGATTCCGAAGACGGAGCTCGTCACCGCGCTGGAGACGATCCTTGAGCTGAACCAAGTCTCGGTGACGCCGATGGGCGACCGCTTCCTTAAGGTCACGGCCCTCTCGACGGCAAAGAGCGAGACGCCGGAGATGATTACCGGATCGTCGCTCGATCTCCCGCCGAGCGGCAGGATTGTGACGAAGCTCTTCGAGCTCAGCTTCCTGCGCGTCGGCGAATTCGTCCCGCAGATCCAATCTTTCATGACCCCGGGTGTCGCGAGCGGCATCGTCCAGCTTGAGAAGGCCAACGTCGCGATGGTCACCGACACATTGGAGAATATCCAGAGGATCGAGCGGCTCCTGAATGAGGTCGACAAACCGCGCGAGGGAACCCTCGTCCCGAAGTTCTACACGCTAAAAAACGGGGCGAAGGCCGCCGATGTCGTGACGCGGATCCATTCCATGCTTTCCGGCCCTGCGGGGACCCAGCTCCGTGCGACGACCTCGTACACCCCGGACGACCGCACGAACCAGATCATCGTCATTGCCGACCCGCGGGAATACCCCCTCTTCGACTCCCTGATCGCGCAGCTGGACATCAAGTCCGACCCGTACACGCGCATGGAGGTGATTCCTCTCAAGCACGGGGACGCCAAGGACGTGGCGACGTTGCTCAGCGCCGTCATCTCCGGCCAGACGAGCGCGGTCAAGAGCTCGTCCTCCCAGTCGGTGCGGCCGTACCAGCTTTCAGTGCCCGGGCAGGCGCAGGCCCCGGTGCCTGCGGCCACGCCCGCAACACCCACCGCAAGCGCGAGCGGGAGCGCGGAGGCCGGCACCAGCGAATTCAGCAGCTTCATCACGGTCCAGCCCGACGAGAGGACCAACTCGGTCGTGGTTTCCGGGACCTTTGATGACATCCGCCTCATCAAGGGGATTATCGACAAGATCGACGTCCTCCTCGCCCAGGTGAGCATCCAGGTCGTGATCGCAGAGGTCACGCTCAGCGACACCGACGACAACGGCCTGAGCGCCCTCGGCCTTACAGTCGGCAAGGCGCCGAACGGCGGCACGTCCATCACCAACTTCTCTGGCACCATTTCCGGATGGACGGTCGCGTCTGGCATCCCCAATCCGCTGAGCTTCATGGCGGCCCTGCAGTCGGCCGGCGACAAGCACAAGGTGAAGATTCTTCAGCAGGACACGATCACGACGACCCACAACAAGGAGGCCTCGTTTGTCGCCAGCCAGCAGGTTCCCATTATCACGGGATCCACCGGCCTGCCCCTCTCGACGGGAACGACAGGCGGGTTCGCGACCACGTCGACCGTCAGCTACCAGGACATCGGAATCACGCTCAAGGTGACGCCGCTCATCGGCGACGACGGCAGCGTGCAGCTGAAGATCGACCAGAAGGTGGATGACAACGAGGGAAGCGTCATCATCGACAATAATTCGCAGCCGATCATCGGCCACAGGGAGGCCACGGCCTTCATCAATTGCCAGGACGGCGAGATGGTGGTCCTGGGCGGCCTCCAGAGCGCGGGCCGCACGATTGACAAGCAGAAACTGGGGCTCCTCTACGAGCTCCCGATCATCAGCAGCCTGCTGGGCTACCGCACGGCGGACGTGGAGCGCACGGAACTCCTCCTCTTCATCCGCCCCCATGTCCTTCAACCCAGCGAGCAGACGGCCGACACGAAGAAGATGATCGACGGGATGGGCAACAGCACGCAGATCCGCGACTACCTGAAGGACCCGACCCGGATGCCGGATCCCCAGGAGACGCTTAGGGATAAGCTGGACTGACGCGTCCGGAGCCCAGCCGACGCCATGCCCGCGATCCTGCAGGACACGCTCCCCGAGTCCATCGCCGCCCGCCTGACGGACGAGCAGCGCCAGTCGGTCCTCGAGGCGCCCCGCGGCTTGCGCCTGGCGGCGCTCGTCCCGGCCCTGGGCATCGACGAGAACGCAGCGCTTTCGCTGCTGGCAAAGGCGGCCGGCCTCGACATTGCGACCAACCTTGAGACGGACCCGGGCGCGCGCGGGCTTCTGCCGGCGCGGCTCGTCCACGACTTCCAGATCATCCCGATACGCTTCGGCACGAACGGGGCGACCGATGCGGACCCCGAGCCCACGGCGTCGACCCCCCTCCACCTGGCGTCCGCGTGGATCCCCGACCCGTCGATGGCGGACTGGCTGAGAACCTTCACGCCGCGGCCGCTTGTCTGGCACCTCGCCGTCCCGGAGCGCGTTCACCAGCTCATCATCGAGAACTTCGGCGTTGGCTCCGGCGCCCTCGAGGACAGCGACGAGGGTTATGTTGCGCCGGAGGCCCTGCGGGACGCCGACGCGGACGTCGACGAGGACGCGGCCGTCGTCCGTTTCGTGACGGACGTGATCACCCAGGCCGTCGACGACCAGGCGACCGACATTCACTTTGAGCCCCAGGAGGGCCAGCTACGCATCCGCTACCGCGTGGACGGCCTCCTTGTCCCGGTCTCCGTGCCCGAGAACCTGCTCCGCTTCCAGGACGCCATCATCTCCCGCGTCAAGATCATGGCGCGGCTGAATATTTCCGAGCGCCGGCTGCCGCAGGACGGGAGGATCAACTTCAAGGCCGGCGGCACGACGCTCGACATCCGCGTCTCGACAATCCCGACGATCTACGCCGAGTCGATCTCGCTCCGCCTCCTGAACAAGAAGAAGGAGGCGTACACGATGGACAAGCTCGGCATGAGCGCCGAGGAGCAGTCCCAGATCAAGCAGGTGCTCGACTACCCGCACGGCATCATCCTTGTGACGGGGCCCACCGGCTCCGGAAAGAGCACGTCGCTGAACGCCTTCCTGCGGCAGATCAACTCGACCGACCTGCGGATCATCACGATCGAGGACCCGATCGAATACGAGGTCCCCGGGGTCAATCAGATGCAGGTCCGCTCGGAGATCGGGCTCACGTTTGCGAGCGCTCTCAGGCATGTGCTTCGGCAGGATCCCGATGTGATCATGGTCGGAGAAATCCGTGACCGCGAGACGGCCGACATCGCGATCCGCGCCTCCCTGACCGGGCACCTCGTTTTCTCGACGCTCCACACGAACGATGCACCCGGCGCCATCACCCGCCTAGTCGACATGGGGATTGAGCCGTTCCTCGTTGCCTCGGCGATCGAGCTCGTGATCGCCCAGCGCCTCGTCCGCAGGCTCTGCCCGGAGTGCAACAAGTCGGCGCCCATGACGAAGATCAAGCTCCTCGAGTCCCTCTCGATCCTAGGCTGCAATCCCGCGGAGGCGGAGGGTATTACCGAGTTGCGTTCGCCCGTCGGCTGCGACCGCTGCCGCGGCACGGGCTACCGTGGCCGCATCGGCCTCTTCGAGATCTTCCGGCTGAACGAGGATATGCACACACTGGTTCTCAAGCGCGAAAGCACGCGGACCTTGGCCCTCAGCGCCCGCGAGCACGGCATGCGGACCCTCGGCCAGAGCGGCTGGGAAAAGGTCAAGGCCGGCTACACCACCTTGGATGAGGTCCTCAGGGTCATCACGGTCGCCGAGAAATAAGGCGCCGTGATACCTTTAGCCAGGACCCCATGAACAAGTGGCATCGATGGGCTGCCGTTTTATTCGCGTTTCCGCTCCTGGTTTTTGGACGGCTTGGCGAAACGGAGCGTGAACTAACAGACCGTTTTGGTGCGCCTGTTTCGAAGCACAGCGAGATAACCATGGCACAGGGAATGGTCTTTGAGATTGGCACCACCTTCTCATTTCGGCAAGGGGACTGGCATATCGACTCCGTTGTCATTGAGGGCCGATGTGCTGAAGAGGTGTATTCCAAGACGGGGGATTGGCCGGGCGAACAGTTTTCTGCGGTGCTCACAAGCAACGCTCAGGGCGAACAATGGACCGACATTTCGAAAGAGATGACCAAATATTTGGTTCGAGAGTGGCATCGCGCGGATGGCGGTACCGCGGTCTGGCACATGGGAGGCGGTATGGTAGTGACAAACCCTTCGTACGGACGCGCAATAAAAAGAGTGGCAGACAAAGCTAAGGCTGATTCCTCCAGCGTCCCAAAACTATAGTATGTTTGATTAGCCGATGCCCCGTTTTTTATACAAGGCCCGAGATACGTCGGGCAACGCCGTCGACTCGGCGATCGATGCGCCGAGTCGGAAGGACGCGCTCCGCCTGCTGTCGGCCCGCGGACTGAATGTCGGTGTTGTCACCGAGGCGTCGGGCGCCGCCGCGGCTCCCGCTTCGTACCCGCGCGCCCGCGCGAAGGCGCAAACAACTGAGCCCGCCGCGAAGCCCAGCTCAATCCTCGCCACGCGGGGTGATAGCACTCCTGGTCGTGGCGAACGGCTTCCCTTCCTGGAATCGCTGCACGACCTCACCTCGAGCGGCCTGTCCGGCGGCGAGGCCGTGCGCCTCCTCTCGATGCGCATCAAGGAGCCGCGCCAGCGGGCCCTCTGCGAGGGACTCTGGGCACGCCTGAGCGAGGGCGCGCCGCTTTCCCGGGCGATGGAGGCCTACCCTCGGGTTTTCGATTCCTCCACGACGAACTTGATCCGCGCCGGCGAGGCCACGGGTTCCCTCAGCGACACGCTGGCCCGCCTCATCAAGATGCTGGTCGAGCAGCGGGAGCTCAAGGTCGCGGTCGTGACGGCGATGCTCTACCCGCTCGTGATCGTCGTCGCGTCGTTCGGCGTGGTCCTTTTCTTCCTCTTCTTCCTGCTTCCGCGGCTGCAGTCGCTCCTCAATTCGCTGGGCGGCAAGATGCCGATGTCGACGCGGATCCTGATCACGAGCGCCAACTTCACGCTTCACTACGGCATCTTCGTCGCGCTGGCGGCTGCGATCGGGATCGTCTCCCTCTGGCGCTGGCGCTCGACCGAAGTGGGACGCGCGAAGAGCGATGCCCTGCTGCTCCAGATTCCCGGGGTCGGCCCATTCGTCGTCTCGCAAACTGTGCTTTCCTTCAGCCAGACGCTGAGCGTCCTGCTGGAGAACGGGATCACGGCGGCGGAGGCGCTCCGCATGACCGAGCGCCAGATCGTGAACCGCGTTCACCGAACTGCGTTTGACGGAGCGATCGACCGCGTCCTCGAGGGTGAGTCGCTGTCGTCAGCGCTGGCACGGACGGGGTGCTTCCCCGAGCTTGTCCTCGACCGGCTCTCCGTCGGCGAAAACACGGGCAACGTGGTCCCGTGTCTCAAGGATATAGCGGACAACTACCAGAAGAAGATTTCGAGGCAGCTCAACCTGTTTACCAAGGTGATCGCGAGCGTCATCCTTACAGCCGTGTTCATCTTCGTTGGGTTCATCGCGATCGCCATGATCATGGCAGTCCTCCAGGTGAGCTCGAGCTTCAAGGTCGGCTAGCTGGGGTGTTTCAGGAGGTTGTCCGCCAGCCCACGACCCCTAATCGGACGAAGGGATTTTCCAGTCGCCGGTGTTATGCTGAATCAGTGCACTTCGCGGCGACAACACTTTCGGCACCAGGGACGGAGATCCGGATGGGGAATCCTCAACGATGCGTGTGATCGGGCTCGGTCATTTTCTCTTTGCGATCGGAATGGCGGGACTCGGCGTCCTGAGCATTGGCTCGGGCGACTTTGCCTATACCTGGCAGCCGGTCCCGGCGTGGGTCCCATGGCGGGAAGGTCTCGCCCACGCCTCCGGCATCTTGCTGTTGGCTGCCGGGATGGGCATGTTGTTGAAACGCGTCGCTCCGCTGTCCGCGTTCATCTTGGCCGTCTACCTGCTGAGCTGGCTCTTGCTGCTCCAGGGTCCGCGTGTGGCTGCAGCGCCGCTTAACGTGGGGGCCTGGCTCGGTTTTTGCGAGAACCTCGTGCTGACGTGCGGCGCCTGGATCCTGTTTGTCTCGCTCCAAGGACACGCCAATGGGACTCGCGGCCCTTTCGCCGTCTCCACCCGCGTCGCAAGGCTCTTATTCGGAGTTTCATGCCTGGTGCTGGGCCTTTCGCATTTCGTCTATGCCGACGGGACAGCAGGCATGGTTCCGGCATGGCTGCCGGACCGGATCGGCTTCGCCTATCTGACCGGCACGGCGCATTTCGCGGCCGGCGCCGGCATTTTGCTCTCCATACTTCCGCGCCTCGCGGCGACGCTCGAGGCGGTCATGATAACCTGCTTCGTGCTCCTGATTCACGCTCCTGGCGTTGCCTCGGAGCCTGCCAGCCGGCTGAATTGGACAATGTTGTTTGTGGCGTCGGCGCTTGCCGGTGCCAGCTGGGCCGCCGCGGGTTCGCTGGAGGGAGTTCCATGGGGCTTCGCGCGACGTTCCGGAGAGGCCCAGCTGGGCAAGGCGCGCAGCTGATGCAGTGACTCAGCAGCCCCTATGGCACCTCGTAGACCTCGACGATCGCTACACCGGTGTCGCCGCCCGAGCCCGCGACGGCTGCGGTGTAGCTGCCGGGTGGCAGGGTTATGAGCAGCGCCGAATCGTGGCTCGTGGGGACATTCCACTTGAAGGCGCCCACCGAGGCCGCGGTGCCCGCGATCTCGGGGTCGCCGCCCCAGCTCGTGTTGCTCGCATAGACGGATCCCGTTGCCGGGTTCTGCAGGGTGAGCTGCGGGTCGGGAAGGGTCCCGGGAACATCGAAGGGCGCCGCGGCGATCGCCGGGCCCGAGGCGCGGATAAGGACCGTCAGCGCCGATTGGCCGCCGATCACGAAACCCGCGAAGAGAACATTGGGGCCCGTGCCCACGTCGACGCGTGCCGACAGGTTGACGAGATGGGCATTCGAGGGAGTAAAGCTGACTGCCGTGGTCGCATCGTAGATCTCGAGCAGGGCGTCGCCGGTGTCGCCGCTTTGCCCGGCGATCTGCGCGGTGTAGGTGCCCGTGGGCTCTGTTACGTCGAGCGCCGCGTCATGGGTGGCGTTCGTTCCCCACGAAAAGGCCCCGACGGCCGCCGCCGTGGCCGAGATTGCCGGGTCGGCCATCCAGCCCTCGTTTGTCTGAAGGACGACATTGGCGTCATTGAAGAGTTGAAGCTGGGGATCGGGTAGCGTGCCAGGCACATTGAAAGGTGCCGCGGCAATGGCTGGACCCGAAGCCCGGATAAGGATTGGGAGCGAGCCAGCCGTACCCAAAGGCCCGATCGCGAATCCGCCGAATATGATGTTCCCACCGGTGCCCACCTCCGCGCGGGCGGACAGATTTACGAGACGCCCGGGGTTTGAGGTCATGCCGATGGCGACCGTCGCCGCATCGCTTGTCGCCGTTCCCGCTGAATTTGTCGCCACGCAGGAATAGCTCCCGGTGGCCGCGGCTGCATCGCTGAGAAGAAGCGTCGAGTCGGTCGCACCCGCAACCGGCGTCGATCCGTTCAGCATCCACTGGTACTCCGGCGAATTGCTGGCCCCGGCGTCCAGTGCGACCGTGCCTCCGGCAACGACAACAGAAATAGGCTGCGTCGTGAACACGGGCGCATTGCCCGACACCGGCGTGGGCGTCGGGGTCGGAGTGGGTGTCGGGCCCGCGTTCACGACGACTGAATAATTGAAGGGCGCGGACATGAGCCCTGTTCCGTCCGTATACTCCCACGCCTGGAGAACCATCGTGTACGTGCCGGGCGCGGTTGGCGTGCCGGTGAGGGTCGGGTTGCTCACGTTCACCGAGCCGGCGGTCGTGAGGATATCGCCCGGCCCGCCGAACACGAGCCCGGGAGGGACTATGCCGGCGAGGGTCCATGACTCCGGGGGCGCCGCAACCTCGGGATTCGAATTGAGCGCAAAGGCGACGCCCTCAATCTGGGAACCCTCCGTCACCGTATAGGGGCTCGGGTGTCCGGGAGATCCTGTCGAAAGCGAGTAGCTCGTGGCGCCGGCCATGGAGTCGACGGCTCCAAGCGCCGCCACAGTGGCCGCAGCAGCCTTGATCAAGGAGCCTGCCTGCGATTCCAGCGCACTTCCGAAGGTATCGACGACTGTACGAGCAGACGGAGTCCTCTGCAGAAAGGCCAACAACAGGGCCGCCGGTGCGCGCAGCCGATCGATGCGGAAGGCCGGCGCCGAATGGGAGCGCATGGACTCGGGGGCGCTCAATTGCACCCGCAGCCCGCGCCGCCGACTCCCCGGCCGCCCGAGGCGGCCTCACGGGAAAAATAGACGTGCTCCATCATCGCGGTCCCGAGCGGGTCGCGGTTGGGATCCATAATCGAGTCGGCAAGGTATTCCCGCTGCCAGGGTTTCACCCGGACCGCCTGCGTCGTGGAGCAGCCGGAAAGGGCCGCGGCGGCAGCCAATGCCAAAACGAGGACTGTCCGGTGCGGATGTTTCATGGGGCTGCGTGTCTTAGACGCTTCCCAGGCGCTCGCGGTTTCGCCGTCTTTTCGCGGTCCCGTTCAGGTGGACGCGACATAGTTGAAGAACCCCCGTGTCTGGGCCTTTTCCTTGTCGGTTAGGATGAGCCCTTCCGCGCCCGGCACCGATCGGATCATCTCGAGGCCCTTCTCCACGCCAGCGACGAAGGCCGACGTCGAGAGCATCCCTGCCTGCAGGCACGTGTCGGCGATCACGGTCGCCTGTGTGCAGCCGTTGGCCACGGGCCAGCCCGTCCGCGGATCGATGATGTGGCCGTAGCGCTTGCCCGCGACCGTGAACGACCGGATATAGTCTCCCGATGAGGCGATTGATTTACCGGTCAACCCGATGCTGGCCCAGGTCTTCCCCGGGATCTTCGGGTCCTCAAGGCCGATGTGCCAGGCGGGCCGCCCGGGCGGGGCGCCCGCCGCGCGCAGGTCGTGCCCGAAGTCCACGAGTGAATTCAACACCCCGTGATCCCTGGCGATATGAGAGACGATATCGACGGCGTACTCCTTGCCGAACCCCCCGAAATCCAGGGCCATCCCCTTCTCCGGCAGGAACACCCTGCCGGGCTCGCGCCTCACCTTGGACCATCCGACGAGGCGAAGCGCCGCGGCGATTGCCGCCTTGTCCGGGATCACGGGCGGATCCGCCTTCCAGTTCCAGATCCGGATCAGCGGAAGCGCCGAGGGATCGAGTATCCCCCGCGTCATGAAGAAAAGCGTGTCGCACATCGCGAGGAGTCCCTCGGTCTCGGGATCAATCTGAACCCAGTCCTTTCCCGCGGCGTCGTTGATCCGGCTCACGATGCTGGCGGGCTGGAACCGGGAAAACTTGGCCTCGAACGCGTGGACCCATCCTTGCGCCGCAGCCTCGAACTTGGAGGCCTGCGGATCGCCGCCGGGTGCCGTGTACTGCACCTCGCACTGGGTCGCCATCGCGCGAAACGTCAGGCGCCGGAGCGGAAGGTTTGACGCCGTCCCGGAGGGGACTGGGTCCGGTACCCTTTCCTGCCTTGATACGATTGCCATGGGGATTCGTCGGGTGTCTCGCCTACCGGGAGATTCTTGCACCCGCGGATACGATGGGAGGCACCCACCCCCGGACCAACGGCCTTTTCATCAGTTCCGCGATATCTCGACCGACGATATCTGGAAGCTCGCGTTCAGGAGCGTCGGGTTGGCCTTGTCGGCCTGCATCCGGTACTGCTCAATCCCTATGTAGGGGGAGCGCTTGCTGAGCGCCAGGTAGAACGTCTTCAGCGTGGCCCAGTCGACCTTGCTGATGGTGAATTCAAGCGTGTGGACCGAGAACTGCCCGCTGCTCACGTCCTTCGGAGCGCCTGTCGTCGTGTTCTTCAGGTCCACATCGGTGGCAATCGCCGAAACCTCCGCGAGAAGCCTCGTCGCATCGAGCGTGCGCACGGCGTCGAGCTTGCCGGCGGCCACCTGCGCCTGGGCCTCGATCGACGCCCGGTTCGAAAGATAGAGCTGCTGCTCGTTGAGGCTCAGCGTCGTCACGCGGATCGTGCGCGTGAAGCGGTTCACGCGGCCGACGACGCTGAACATCCAAACCGCGGCGGCCATCACGATGAATGCGGTCATGAGCACCTTTTCCCGCAGGTGGCACGAAAGAAAGGACGCCCTCAGGTTGCGGATCATGACGCGGCGGGCGTGAGCACCCCGGGCTTGAAGGTGATGACGAGCGTGAATGACACGATGTTGTCGCGGGCGCGCTGGCCCGTGATCTCGACCCGGTCGACGCCGGGCGTCTTCTCGAGGGCCGTCTTGTAGCCCGGGATTTCGCCAGCATTGTTCGTCTGCGCCTCAATCTGGATCGTGTCGAGGGCGCTGGCAGTCGCGCTGATGAACTGGATTCCGGCGGGGTCCTTGGGCGTCACGACCGCCGGGGACGCGATCGAGATCATCTCAAGCGGCAGCAGCCGCTTCGTCGAAAGCTCCTCGATCCGGCCCGCTAGCTCCTGCTCCTCCATGATGTGCGTCACGGTGGGCTTCTGCGCGGCCACCTTGGCGATACGCGCCTTTTCCCACAGGCCGGCGCCGAGGAGACCGAGCTCCATGAGGGCGAAGAGGAGGCACGCCGCAACTGCGGCCATCGATGTGCGCCAGAGAATCATGCCGCGGCGGCGGTCGCTCGCCAGGGCGTCCAGGTCCGCCCTGTCGCGGACATCGAGCGCGGCCGCGACATCGGAGGGGAGGACCGAGTGAAGGCCGCCCAAGTCAAACACGAGCTCGTTGTTGCTCCCACCGGACACGGCGGCGGGCGCCGCCGTGACATCGATGACCTTAGTGGCCTCGCCGGCCGATCGGATGAGTGCTGCACGGGCAGCGGCGCGTTCGTCCGCGGGCGCGTCCGAGGCCAGCGCCTTGTGAAGGACGACCGAGGGCACGGGACCGCGCTCCCAGTGGACGGCCGTCAGCCCGCTGTCCGATGAAAGAACGATCGTCGTCGCGGGCGGGACCTCGCAGCCGAGGACGGCCGCGAAGGCGGGCAGCACGTGCTCCGCGCCGGCCCATTCCGCGAGCTGCTCCACCGTGAAACGCCTTCGGTAGGAGGCATACGCGAGCGCCCGGTCGGCGCCCACTGGCCAATAGTAGCCGAAGTAGAGCTGCGCGAGCGGGAACGGCGACAGTGACTCGAGCGCGACGCCGACCTGAGCCACGACGTCGGAGCGTGTCGCTCCTGCGGGGATCGGGATCGAGCGCGAGAAGAAGACCGCGTCCGGCAGGATCGCCACCTTGGGAGGGGGCGTTCGGCCCCGGAAGAAGTCAGAGGGCGAGGCGCACATGGTCAGGAAGGGGGCAATGCGGCGGTGGGTGGTTGCGGAATCTCATCATCTTCCAGCATTTCCAGAACCGTAAAGGGATAATTGATGCTTTGCGAGGCCGCGGCGGAAGCCGCGGCGCCGTTCGCGGTGGAGGAGGGTTGGTTTGAATTTGTGATCGAGGTGGAGGCTGCTGCGGGGGCAGACGCTGCGCTGGCCGCCGAGGTTGCATTCGTGGCGTTGGTTTGGTTGGTCGTGGCGCCCCCCTGGGGGGAGACGATCGCCGAGAGCCTGTACTGGGAATGCCCCTCGTGGACGGTGATGTTGACCCGGAGCGCCGTGATCGTCGTCCCGAACGCGTTCGCGTTGCCGCCGGCGCCGGCGACGGTGGCGAGAGTGGACGCGTTCTGGAACCAGTTCTGGCCCTGCTGGGCGTAAGGCCCGGTGCCGTTCAGGTAGTCGTTCACGTGCTGCTGCTGGGTGTCCGTGTACTGGCCGGCGGCGGCCATCACGTCGGCGTTGGCCCCGTTCGCGTTCGGCTGCGAGAAGTTGAAGATGGAGACGTCGTCCACGAACCTCCAGTAGTAGCTGTTCGGGAGCCCGTTCTCGCCGAAGAAGAAATCCTTCGCGACGTCGACGGCCGCCAGCTCGCTGAAAGCCCGCATCGGCCGGCCGGGCTCCGCGTACGGGATCGCCGCCTCCGGATAGTCGGGCGTCAGCGAGGAGGAGTAGACATACCCGTTCTGCATCCAGCCCTCGATGGCGTCCGCCAGCTTCTCGGCGGCGTCGGGGGCGAGCTGCCAGTACACGAATAGGTTGGTGAGGGTCGTGATGTCGGCGCGCTTGAGCGGGATCTTGCCGCTCTCGTCCTGGAAACTGACATCGACCTTCCTGCCCTCGGAGGGAGTCCATCCGGCCCATCCGAGCGGGTCGCTCCAGCCCTCGCCCTGGTTGTGGAGCCCGCTGTCCGCCTGCCGGAAGTCCTCGAGCACGGCGAGGGTGACCTCGAGCGCCGAGAAGGCCTCCTGCCGGAGGCGCTTCGCGTCGGCCTGGCGCACTTCCACCAGGAGGTCATTGCTCGCCTTCTCGATGAAGGCGGTGACGGCGACGGCCGTGAAGAGCATCGTGACCAGGACGAGGATGATCACCGACGAGCGGAGCGGGGCGCAGGGAAAGGTGCGGGGCATCGTTGTCACCACGGGTTGGGGAGTCCCTGCGTGGTCGCGGGAACCGTGACCGTGGTCTCCCGCGTGAGCTTTTGATAGGTGAACGTGAGCCGAAGGCGCTGCGGGGCGACCGGGTTGCCGCTGCTGTCAGTCCGGAGCGCCGTCTCCGTGGTCCACTTGCTGAAGTCCGAGTCGTAGTAGTCGTAAGAGAGCGCCGTCACGAAGGGTGAGACAAGGGTCTCCCGCGGAGGATCCTCGTTGAAGTGGTTCTCGAGGTCGGAATGCCAGAGCATGAAGAGCCCCTTGTCTCGGCGGACCTGGAGCGAGCAGAAGACTTCCGGAAGCGGCGCCGCGGGCCAGTTGAGGATCCGGCTCCCGGAAAGCTGCATGTAGGTGATCAGGTTCTCCTGGGTGCCGCCAGACGGCGTGATCGGCTGGATGCCGACCGGAGTCGCGCTCACGGTCGCCGAGGGCGGCAGCGTCGCCTGGACCATCTCCTTCTGGAGAAACCGGGTCACGGCGCGGACGTGCTGGTCGAAGAGGCGGACGTCGGTGTTCCGGCCCCAGAGCTCGCTCATCGAGAAGATGAACGTGTTCATCCCGACAAGGACGAGGCCGACAAGCGCCATCGCGAGCACGATCTCGATGAGGGTGAACCCGCGGCGCCTCATTGGGGCTGCTTTCCCTGAACGACCGCGATGCGGCTCGCCGCGGCCTGCCTGAGCGTGGTCCGCGCGGAGGGGTCGGACCACGTCGGTCGAAGGAGCATGAAGTTCTCGACGACGGTCTTCGCCGGCGCGGTGCCAGGGTCGGTGAGGACCACCGTGAAGGTCACCGTGAACAGGTCGGCTGTCTCCGCGGGGTCGATCTCGGCCGTCCACTTGACATGCCGGCTGCCGTCGTCGAATTCCGCGCCGGCCTGGGCCGTCGGCAGGTCGGACTGCGTGAGGAGCTGCGAGCGCGCGAACGTCACGTCGTTGTCGTTCACGTTGGAGCGCTGCGCGACCTCGTAGCTGTTGAGCACGTTCAGGTAGGCGCCGCCCAGCACCACGGCCGTGAGGGTGAAGATGAGGAGGGCCGCGAGGACCTCGATCAGGGAGAATCCGCTATTGCGCTTCATCGGACTTGCTGAGGACGGCCGCGCAGGTCCACGGGTCCACCGAGAGGATATGGGCCGCCCCGCTCGCGCGGAGCTGGACGCGGAACGGCGTGCACGTCCCGTCGTTGTAGAAGGTCACCGCAGCGAGCGGCTCTGTCTCCACGAGGGTGCCGCCGATGAGCGACGAGGAGCTCGAGTCCGATTGGAGGGGATGGAAATCGATCACGAGGTCGTCCGCGCCGGTCACGGCAATCGCCCTCTTCTGCGCGCCGTCGTTCAGGATAAAGCCCCGACTCTTCCCATCGTAGGTCATGACGACGCTTTTGCCCTCCTCCAGGGCCTCCTTGCGGGCGGCCGCCGTCGCCTTCCAGAACTGGTCGTCGGGAGACTCCTTTTCGGTCATCAGCGCGGTGGACCCGCCTATCAGGATCCAGCTGATCAGCCCGATGAGCGCGACAACCAGGAGGATCTCGATCAGCGTGAATCCGCCCCGGTCACCAGTTTCCGATGTTGTCATCGGTTCCGTCCGTGCTGTGGGGGCCCATGGACCAGAGGTCGTAGGCGTCCTTGTTGTGCGTGCCGGGATAGCGGTATTGGTAGGGAGCAGCCCAGGGGTCGAGGAGCGGAAGCTTGGTCGTGGGTTCCAGGTAGGGCCCGTGCCAGCGGTCGGCCTTGTTGGCGGGCGCCGTCATGAGGGCCCCGAGCCCCTCCTCCGTGGTGGGATAGTTGCCGACCTGGAAGCGGTAGGTCATGAGCGGCGTCTTCAGGGTCTGGGTCACCATCAGCTTCGCGATGTCCTTCTGGGACTGGCCGAAGATGTTGCCGGTGTTGGCGATGACCAGTCCGGCGAGAAGCGTGATGATCGCGATGACGACCAGGATTTCGATCAGGGTGAAACCGCGGCGAAGGGCGTCTTTGGGGGTGCGCATGACCGGGAGACTGTTGGGGGAACGCATGGGAATGTCGAGACGCTCCGGGGGGTCAAAAGTTGCGCCCCGAGAGTGATTTAGGGCTGTTTCCGGAGGTGCGACTTGTCGACAAATACGTAGTTCACAAGGAAACTGAGACCCAACACGCCGCCCAGTGTTCGAATATTCCGCATGGCGCCGACGACGGTCGAGAATGGGCTCGCCGCCGGCTCCGTCACTCGGAGGAGCATGAAAGCTCCCGCCAGCGCCACGACCGGCTGGACGGCGAAGCAGGCGTGATAGGCCTGGATGCCGCTCCAACCCGCCGGCGCATGCGAGAGGGCCCAGCCCCCGAGGACAGGCGCCACGGCCGCGACAAGCGACGACACCGCGAGATTGAAGCCGATCGCCAGCTTCTTCGCGTCCACCGGGAGCAGGCGAAGAACAATCATGAACTGGCCCAGCACGAAGCCGGCGCTCGTGGCCCCGATCCAGGTCCAGAGAAAATAGAGCACCGTCCGGTTTGAGGGACTGACGACGCACCAGGTGAACATCGAGAGCTGCCAGAGGATGAGCGAGACGACCATGACCGGCTTGTTGCCATAGCGGTCGAGAAGCCGCCCCCACGCCGGCAGCGAAAAGGCCCCGCCGATCTGCGACAGCGCCGTGACGACGCCGACGTCGAGCGCTGAGAATCCCACCTTGTCGAACATGAAGACGGTGTAGAAGGGGCCGAAGCAGTTGGTCGCGAAGCTCCACACGGCGCCGAAGGCGACGAACACGAGGAACGACCCGGAGGCCCTAAGGACCTGCGCGTGGCCGCGGAACGACTCGTGCTCGGTGGGCGCCGGGTGGTAGGGCCGCGTCGGGCTGATCCACTGGAGGCGCAGGGAGAATATCCTCAGGAACGCGGAGACAAGCAGGATGGCCTGGAAGGCGGCTATGGCGTATTGCCAGCGGGAGAGGACCCAACCCGAAGCCATCAGGAAGGCGACCGTCGCAAACTGCAGGATCTGGTTGCGGCGCCCGAAGTATTTGCCGCGGATCCTCGCGGGCACCCATTCCTCGACCCATGTGCTCCACGTGACGCCCGCGACCGCCCCGAAGCAGCTGGACACGAGGAACCAGCCGAGGATCCAGAGGCTCGCCTGAGCGGGCGAGTCCCGCGGGATCCACGGCAGGAAGATCGCGAGTGCGACCCAGCTCGCCCAGTGAAGCGTCGCCGCCGCCACTGTGATCACCTTCGGGGACCGCCACCGCATGAGGAACGGCGAGACAAAGATCTGCAGAAAATTACCCACGAACGGCAGCGATCCCATGATGCCGATCGAGGCCGGGGACAGGGGGAACGCCTTTGTGATAAGCGCCGAGAGCGCCATGCTGCCCGTGAGCGCCATCGTCACGATGGGCATCGCGGCGATGCCCTCGGTGGTCGAGTAGCGCAGGCAGAGGGCGAGGTCCGCCTTGTTCCGGAGCGCCTCGGCCCGGCGGGGGGGAATGGGGGGGATGGGATCCGCCGGCATGCTTCAGGCCGGGTGCCCCCAGGGCATGGTTAGGGTGAAGAAGAGGATGAAAAACGTTAAAGATGCACCCAAAACGAGTCGATAGTGTAAGCCCTCCAGAACGACTCCCATGACCAAGACTATGGGATGGGCCTTCGCACAATTGGCGCCGCTTGCAGCAGCGGCCCTCAGAATTTGAGCCCGTTCGCCCGCGTGCCGCAGAGGAACGTCTCAATCCCAAGTTCGGCCGCCAGCGCGGCCTTCGCGTACATCGCCATGTCTGCATCCCTGGCCGAGTTGGCGTATGCGACCTGGATGTGGTTCGCCTTGTGGCGCGCCATCAACTGGTCGCGGCTCACTCCGTGAAGCACCGCGTGCATGATCGGCCACTGCGGGGTCGTCTCCTGCCAGCGGCGCTCGGTTTCCTTTCTTGGCAGCGCGACCACCTTGGCGCGGCCGAGGTCCATCTTCAGCCTGCCCTCCGCAACGAACACGCGGCTCCAGACAATCTCCCCGGGCCTGGCTATGCCCCGGACCGTCCCACCTCCCAGCCGGAAATACATCGGGGGCTGGCGAAACGACTCGGTGCCCCAGTAGCCGCCGATGTGATGGGCGGGCGGCGCGCTCCCCGAGATGAGTAAGACCCAGACATACTCGCCCGTTATGCCACTCCTGTCCCAGTCAGCCCAGCGGATGTCGTGAAGCGTGGTCTCGACCGGCTGCCCGAGTGCCGCGTGGACCCGGTGGGTGAAAAGGCCATCCAGGCCCGCGCATTCGTCGACCTCATTGAAATGGGTGATCGGTCGGCCGGCCCGGATGACCATGCCCGCGGCGTTCCGGACCGGCGGCCGGTCGGCGTTGTTCAGGAGGCCTTCCGCGAGATCCGATGCGGGAAGCAGGTCCTTCAGCCCCTGCTGATACTGGATGCCAATCGTCTCGCAGCCAAACTCGTCCGCGATACGCGTCGCGGCGATGTAGGTCTTGCACTGCAGGAGGATCTGGCCGGTCGTGAGTTCGGTCGCCTCGTCCGTGCCGGTGTGGAATTTCATGCCCTTCCGGCGAAGCCAATTGTAGACGCCGCGGGCCTCAGACGTGCTGACCTCGGTCGCGGCGTGATAAAGTGAGGATTGCGAGAGCCGCTCCTTGAATACGCCGCACGTGAAGAGGAGCTCGTCCGGCACAATGGCGTTGAACATCCCCATGCAGCCCTCGTCGAAGACACCCATGATGGACTTTCGGAGCCTGAGGTCTGCGGCGATCGCCTTCGCCACCGAGCGCGCCCGCGCGGGTACTGCGGCCGCAGAGAGCGGCTTTACATGGCTTGTCCTGTGCCGGACGGCGCCGGTACGGAGCCACGCCGCGAGTCCATTCAAAAAGAAGCTGTCCGTGAATTCCTCGCTCCAGAGCGTCGAGTATTTCACGCCCGCCTTGGTGAGCGAGCCGTTGAGATTGAGCATGCCGACAAGGCCGGGCCACCGCCCGCTCCAGTTGGCCACGGTGAGGACAGGACCCCTGTGCGTGATTAGGCCGGGGAGCACGTGATGGGAATACTGCCACACTGCCTCGGCCACGATAATCGGCGCCGCCGGGTCGATCCCGGAAAAGACGGCGATTCCCTCCTTCTGCGACCCGATGAATCCGTGTTTTTCCTTCGGCTTGTACTTGTGGGCGCGGACAATCCTGTAGCCCAGCCGGGCAACGGCGCTGCCCAGCGCCTTCTCCATGGCAAGCTGGCCGGGCCAGCACACCTCGTTCGCCGAGGCACGCAGGTCGCCGCTGGCGACCAGGAGGACTGTCTTGGACGGAGATTTCTTCGGCATGGTATCTGGGGGGTTAGATGGACGCCATTTGAGGGAGCGACAGGCATTTTTGGCATGAAGCCGCACGATGCAACCGCCTATCGGGGCTCGTAATTCCAGCCGCGTCGCCAAATCTCTCCCCGGTTCGAGCGCCAGCTGAATTACCCCCTGACCAATCCCTTGATCGCTCCATCACCATCCGTCTCCCAGGGCAATGGACCCGCGATATCGTGCAGCCGAATCACCAAGCGCTATGGCGGCGTCCGGGCCCTTCACGACGTCGACTGGGAATTGCGTCCCGGCGAGGTGCATGCCCTCTGCGGGGAGAACGGCGCCGGCAAGAGCACGCTTGCCCGCATTTTCGCGGGAATCGCCACGCCCGACTCCGGGGAGATCCGGCTTGGAGGCCGGGCCGTCACATGGTCGGGCCCCGATGAAGCCCGGCGCTCCGGGATCGGGATCATCCTGCAGGAGCTCGACCTGTTCCCCAACCTCACGGTCGCCGAGAACGTCGCGATCGGAAACCCGGTGCTGGAGGCGAAGCGCTGGGTTTCGTTCAAGCGACTGGGCGATGCCGTGGCGCCGTATCTCCGGGAGGCCGGGGTTCCCGCCGACCCAGGCGCGATGTTGGGGGACCTGAGCGTTTCGCAGTGGCAGCTGGTCGCGATCGCCCGGGTGCTCAGCCTCGAGGCCAGGGTGATATTCATGGACGAGCCAACCAGCGCGCTCACGGACGAGGTCGTCGAACGCCTGTTCGCTGTCATCGGGCGCCTGAAAGCGCGCGGCGTGGCGATCGCCTACGTGTCCCACAAAATGTCCGAGATCTTCCGCATCTGCGACCGAATCTCGGTCATGCGGGACGGGGAGATGATCGGCACGACCCGGCGCGAGAACACGACAATTGAGACCGTGATCCGGCAGATGGTGGGCCGACCCGTGGAGGCCCGGGTTGTGCGCCCGCCCACCCCCTCGCGCAGGTCCGCCCTCCGTGCAGGGGATCTGTCCACTCGCAAGCTGCGCGGGATTACATTCGAATTAGGCGTCGGTGAAATCCTAGGCGTCGCTGGCCTTGTCGCGTCCGGCCGAAGCGAGCTCGGCCGCGCGCTTTTTGGGATGACGCCGGTCACGGGTGGCGTGATCACCCTCGAAGAAAAGGACTACCATCCTCGCAGCGTCTCCGATGCCATGCGGCGGGGGCTGGCGCTCGTGCCCGAGGATAGGAGGCGTGACGGGCTCTTCATGAGGATGAGTGTCCGGGAAAACACGACTCTCGCGGGTGTAGGCCGCTACTCCCGGTGCGGATTTGTCGATCGCGGCGCCGAATCAACCGCGAGCCGCGAACAACTGCAGCTTAGCCGCGCCAAGTACGCGGATGACGAGCTGCCCGTCGACAGCCTGAGCGGCGGAAACCAGCAGAAGGTCCTTATCAGCAAATGGCTCCTCACCCGCCCCCAGGTCTGCTTTCTTGACGACCCGACGCGCGGGATAGATGTCGGGGCCAAGGATGACATTTACCAATTGATCGCGACCCTTGCCGCACAGGGTGTGAGCGTCATCTGGGTGAGTTCCGAGCTTCCGGAGCTGATCGCAAACAGCCATCGGATCATGGTCCTCCATGAGGGTTCGCTGCAGGGCATCCTGGATTCGTCGCTTGCAACCCAGGAATCCGTCATGCGCCTGGCAACCGGCCACCAGGCTGACGCGTCATGAGCACGCCAGCCGGAAGGAGCCTAGGCGGGGCACGCCAGTTCATCCGGCCTTTTATCGGCCTGATCCTTGTGGTCATTCTCGGGGTGATATTTAGTCCGCGCGGGCCAAATGGAGGCATTGTCTTCCTCACAGGCGGAAACCTGACCGACATTCTCCTCCAGCAGGGGGAGATCGGCATCATTGCGCTCGCGATGACGCTTGTCGTCATCGCCGGCGGCATCGACCTCTCCGTCGGAAGCGTCCTGGCTTTTTCGGCCTCGCTCGCCGGCCTCCTGCTGGTCCGATGGACTCCCGGTTGCTCGGTCGGCATGCAGATTACGGCCACCGTGGCAGTCGTTCTTCTCCTGGGCGCCGTGATCGGCGCCGTCAACGGCACCATTGTCACGAAGCTCCGCCTCCAGCCGTTCGTGATGACCCTGGCCTCCATGATCGGGGTTCGCGGCCTCACAAAGTGGATGACCGGGAATACGAATATCGACTTCGGCTTTGATGCGGCGGCGTCTGCGAGATTCTCTGATATTTTTTCACAGAAACCCCTCATCCTTGCGATCTGGGCGGTACTCGCCGTTGCCGCTCACGTGCTCCTCTCGCGCACCGTATACGGCCGGTACCTTCGCGCCATCGGCGAGAACGAGAAGGCGGCTGCGTTCACAGGCCTGCCTATCCGCATGGCCAGGACACTGACCTACGTCATCTGCGGCGGGGCTGCCGCCCTCGCGGGCCTCATCCACGCGGCGCGCAGCCACCAGGGCAACCCGAACGACGGCGTGGCCTATGAACTCGATGTCATTGCCGCGGTTGTCATCGGGGGCACCGCTCTCTCAGGCGGCCAAGGAACGATTCTTGGCACCGTCACAGGGACGCTTATCCTTGGCGTGCTGACCAATGTCCTGCGTCTCAGGATGGTCGACAGCAACGTGGAGCTGATGATCAAGGCCGTCATCATTATCGTCGCCGTCTGGCTGCAGAGGCGCGATCGATCCCCTTCCCAAATATGAACAAGCATCTGACATTTCCCCTCGTCCTCGGCCTCCTCGCTGCCGCGGCCGGTTGCAAGCCCCAGTCATCCGTTGCGAAAATTGATGAGATCAGCTCCCAGCGGGTGAGCGCGAACACGCCTGCTACACAGCGTCTGGTCATCTTCAGCCAGTGCAACAATGCCGAGCCCTTCCGCGCCGCGCAGAATGAAGCGATGCAGCGCCTGTGGAGCGCTCAGCCAGACGTGAAGCTCGTGATCATGGACGCCCAGCAGGACAGCGCTAAGCAGATCAGCCAGATCGAGACGTCGATCCGACTGGCACCGAGCCTCCTGATCGTGGCACCCAACGAGCGCGCCCCCCTTTCGGGAGTCATGGGACAGGCCATGGCGGCCGGAATTCCCGTGATCTGCCTCGAGAGGGACATCGCCCAGCCGAACTACACGACGTGGATCCGCGCCGACAATGAGGCCATCGGAAAGCTGGTCGGCGAGTTCGTCGTCGCCCAGCTGAAGGCGAAGTACGGGGAGCCCCGAGGCAAGATTATCGAGCTCGCCGGACTCAAGGGTGTTGAGGCGGAAATCAACAGGAAGCGAGGCGCCGACCTAGTGTGGAAGGAATTCCCGAAGATAGAGATAGTGACCGAGGCCGTCGCCAACTGGCTCCAGAGCACGGCCAAGGACCGAATGACGGAAATCCTGAGCGCGGTTCCCCAGATCGACGTCGTGTATGCGCGCAACGATCCCATGGCCATGGGCGCCTACCTGGCCGCACGCGAGAAGGGACGGGAGAAGGAGATGATCTTCGTCGGCGTCGACGGCCTCGAGGGCGACGCTGGTGGGATTGAGAAGGTCCGGCAGGGAATCCTAGCGGCGACTTTTGTCTACCCGCTCTGCGTGGACAAGGCGGTCGAGGTGGGATCCCGGATCCTCCACGAGCCGGGTTTCAAGCCGGACAAGGTCTACACAATGACCTCCCACATTGTGACCAAGGAGACCCTGGCGCACTGACCTGGCCGGCGAATGGCGCTTGACTCTCTGTGGCACATATGCAACCTATTGGTTGCATATGAATACTGACCAAATTGAAAAACAGATGGAGCTCAAGGCACCAATCTCAAGAGTCTGGCGCGCGTTGACGGACCACATTGAGTTCGGCCAGTGGTTTGGCGTGAAGTTGGAGACCCCGTTCGTCCTCGGCAGAAGCACGATTGGCGTGATAACCGGCCCCGGCTGCGAAAAGATCAAGTGGAACGCCGTTGTCCGGAAAATAGAGCCCGAGACGTTTTTCTCGTTCACATGGCATCCCTACGCCATCGACCCGGACACGGACTACTCGAAGGAGACGCCCACGCTGGTCGAGTTTCGTCTGGAGAAGATCCCCGCAGGCACGCTCCTCTCCCTGAAAGAGTCGGGATTCGACAAGATTCCGGCGGCCCGCAAGGCCGAGGCATTCCGGATGCACGAAAATGGGTGGGTGAAGCAGATGGCGAACATCGCAGGTTATGTCGAGAAGGCGTGATTCCAGCGCGCTCGCAGGAACGCAGCGGGCCAGGGCGCCATTGTTCGCGGCGCTCGGCGACGGCACCCGCCTTCAGCTGATCGGAAACCTGTCTCGCGGGGAGCCGCGATCCATTTCCGACCTGGCTGAAGGCTCAGCGCTGACTCGCCAGGCCATCACGAAGCACCTCCGGATTCTGGAGAACGTCGGCATCGTGCACGGGGAGCGCCGGGGCCGCGAGATCCTGTTCACGTTCGCGCCCAAGCCGATTGAGGAAGCGATGAAGTACCTCGATCTGGTTTCCAGGAAATGGGGTCAATCACTGGAGCGTCTGAAGTCATTTGTGGAAAGCGATTCCACTTAGGCGCCATGCATATGGGGAGCATCCCCCAATCATGCTCCGGTTCAACTTGGGCCGAAGTGGCCCATTGACCCGATGACCAGAAACGATTCGCTTTTAATAGAGTGGAACGTTATCGGAATCTGCGGGCTCTCAGAGCCGTCGTTTCGTGGCCATTCTAATTCAACTTAAAGCCGTGCGCCAGATTGTTTCGCCTGTGGTGCTGTTCGCGCTCATCGCATTCGAAGCGCGGGCACAGACTATCGCCAATCCGCCGCCGACGCCCGATTCGACACAATTCCAGGCCAGTTCGCCAGGCATTCGGCCTGATCATCTTTGGAGCGTCGATTACCTAGATCTGGTCTATGGCGACACGGTCTCGATATTTACCGCGCCCACGAGATGGGACGACGGTCAGTGGCTGGAATTTGCGGCGGCCGTTTCGGCGGTGGGAGGCACTGCCGTTTTCGACCGCAATATTCGAAACAGCGTCCAGGCCCACCGCACGGCGGCCGAGGACCGGTTCATGAGACAGTGGCAGGAATTCGGAAATTACTACGCATTCGGTGCCTTGGCGGCCTTCGATGCCTGGGGCGAACTTGACGGCGACATCAAGGCAAAAAATGCCGCCATGGACGGAATTGCCTCGAGCTTGATAGCCGGTGGGTTGATCACCCCCACAATAAAGATTTTGGTCGGGCGCGAACGGCCGAGCACGACTACGTCCACTTACAAGTTCAAGCCCCTCAGCTCAAACGCTTCGTTTCCATCAGGTCACTCGACAGAGGCCTTCGCAGTCGCGACCTCGATCGCGGAAAACTACCCGGTCTGGTGGGTTCAGGGCCTTGCTTACGGAACAGCCGGGCTGGTCGGGTATGCGCGGATCGAGCAAAACACGCATTTCGCCAGCGACGTGGTTGCGGGCTCGCTAATTGGCTGGTCTGTAGCTCGCGGCGTTGTCCACCGCAACGATGGTCCCCGCAACCCGACGAAGCTAACGTGGACGCCCTACGCCAACGGCAGGGAATTCGGCGTTGTATTCTTCAAGGCCTTTTAGCGTGCCACGGCGGTTGGGCTACGAAACCCGCGACTCGACAGATATTCGCGAGCAACGCGCGGGCCCCCGATCCATTTAGGCACACTTCAGCAGTCATAACGGCATCGAAGTGTTTCAAATGGGACGTTCGGAGGTTTCGCCAAGCACCAGATGCGCGGCTTTGAACGTCCGCCCGCGAAAGCGGCTATTCCGTCCTCAGCGCGACGGTAGGACTGATTCTCGTGGTTCGCCGAGCAGGCAGCCAGCAGGCAATGAGGGCTACGGCGACAAGCAGGACCGCCACTCCAACAACGACCCATGGGTTACCGCCTGGGACCATCGGGAGCATTTTGCCCAGGAATCGCAGGAGGATGAACGATGCGGCAAGGCCCACTCCAGCCCCGATGACTGAGAGCTGTATCCCGTTTTTGAGAAACAGCCAGATGAGCCCTAGCGGCTGCGCACCTAGAGCCATCCTTATCCCAATCTCCTTCGTCCGTTCCGAGGCCAGGTTCGCAACGACACCGTAAATGCCGACGGCCGCGAGAAGGAGCCCGAGGACGGATATCTGGAGCAGCATCCGGCGCAGAAATGAGAAATAGGACACCTCGCTGACCATGACTTCCCCCACTGTCTGGATCATGCTCACCGCAATATCCGGAGCAAGGAGCCCAATTGCCTTTCGGATGCTTTCCTTGGAAGCCTCGGGGTTCCCCGCGGTGCGGACGTTGAAGGTGATGAACCTGTGGTTGTTCTGACCCCATGCTCTCAGGAACTTCATGCTGCTCTGGGAAGGATCATAAAACTCCCCAGTGCCCTCGAAATCGCTCATCAGCCCGACGACCTCGGCCCAATTCGGAGCGGCTGGATCTGTTGTCCCAATCCTCTTCCCAATCGGATCTTCGCCGGGCCAGAGTTTCTTCGCCATCGACTCGTTGACGATGATCACCTCGGGGGAACCCACGCGGTCGCTGGCCCGAAAGGGCCTGCCCTGCAGGAGCTTTATCCCGTAGACTTTAAAAAAATCCGGGCCCGCGTTCGTTGTTCCCGCATAGAGCTCCTTGCCGGCTTCCGGAACGGGCTGGCCTTCGATTCTAACCGGGTTCATGCGAAATCCCCAAGCGGGCGAGTCGACAGCAAGGTCCACGGCCTCGACGCCCGGCAGAGACTGGAGCGCCGCCAGCATGCGGTCACTGAAGACAAGGGACCGGGGGTCCTTCTGTTCGCCGTAATGGTCGTGGTCCAACTCGATCCATCCCACGACAACGTTATCGGCATGCCAGCCGAGGTCCCTATGCGTCAGCTTGTAAATCCCGCTCACAAAAAAGCCCGCGCCCGCAAGGAGCGTCAGCGCGAGCCCTAGCTCAAGGACAACCAAACCCTGCCGGAGCCAGTGGCGCGAGCGATCGGACGTCGATCCGCGCCCATTCGTTTTCATGGAGGTAGCGATGTCGGTTCGAGAGGCGATCCATGCAGGCACCGTACCGAACAGCGCGGCCGTGAGCATGGAGACCACAAACGTGAATGCGACCACCCGAAGATCCAATGGCATCTCGATGCCGAAAAAACTTGCGACGAATACGTTGCTCCATTTTGCCACCAGCATGCCCAGGGCCCCGCCGACCACGGAGACGATCAGGCTCTCGGTCAGGAGCAGCCCTATCAGCTGCGCACGGGAACAGCCCAATGCGAGACGGACCCCTATCTCCTGTGCTCGCCTTGTTGTTCGTACAAGCTGCAGGTTCGCCAGGTTGACGCACGCGATAAGTAGCACCATCCCGGACAGCGCCATGACCAGCCAAGTGAGCTGCGCGCCGGTATCTCCCATGTTGTTCGTGGGAAATGGGACGACGTTCAGGCCCCGGCCCTTGTTGGTCTTGGGGTAGTCGTGGGCCAGTTTTTGCGCAAAGACGGTCATTGCCGCCTGGGCCTCGTTCACTGTGACGCCCGGTTTGAGGCGCGCGGCGACGTGGTACCATCCGAAGTCACGAAACCCCGTGTTAGCCTCGGTATTGTCCAGGAACCAGAAGGCGGGCTTCCCGTCCGAAAGCGTCGGGTCGTCGAGGATCGCTGGCATCACGCCAACGATCGTGTAGAATTGGCTGTGGATCTTGGCTGTGCGGCCCAGGATTTTCGGGTCCGAGCCATAGTGCTCGCGCCAGAATATGTTGCTGACCACCACCAGCGGATCGGCATGACGCTCCTCCGCAGCGGTGAACGCCCGGCCCATCTGAGGCTGGATCCCGAGAAGCGGGAAGTAATTTGCCGTAATGGGGATAGCCGTCACCTGGACTGGCGGTTGCCCGGGCTCCGCGAAGCTTTGCCTGGCGCCGGCGACGTAGGCCGAGACGTTTTCAAAGACTGTATTCTGGTCGCGCTCATCGAGGAAGTCGCCGGGTGCCTGCCCTGCAAATGAATCGTGCGAATTGGTGGCCCAAATCTGGACCAGCCTTTCCGGGTCATGAAACGGCAGCGACTGCAGCAGGAGTCGATTGAGGGCGGTGAAGGCCGTCGTGTTGACCCCGATTCCAAGTGCAAGCGTGACCAGAGCCACCACCGTGAAACCCGGGTTCTTGGCCAGTTGGCGCAGGGCGTATTTCATGGGTCTACATTCCTGTACAGAATCTGACCGGGGACGTAAAGAAAGGGGTCAGCACGTATATTAACTGCCAATGGCAACATTCGTTACGCAAGTGGACTTGTCTGCTGCGGAGGCTTCGTATACCAACTCCGAATGAAGCCACGCATACCCCTGCTGCTTTCTTTCCTGGTTGTTGGCATTTGCCGGGGCCAAGACACGGCGCGGATGGACCAGATCGTCCAATCCTACGTCGACAACGGAAAATTCATGGGCGCGGTCCTCGTCGCGCGCGGCGACAGGGTATTGCTGACCAAGGGTTATGGCTTCGCTAACCTGGAGTGGGACATTCCCAATGGCCCCTCCACAAAGTTCCGGCTGGGATCGCTGACCAAGCAGTTCACGGCCACTTCGATCCTTCTGCTCGAGGAACGCGGGAAGCTGAGCGTGGACGACCCTGTGAAAAAATATATGCCGGATGCGCCGGCGGCGTGGGACAAGATAACAATATTCAACCTGCTGACCCATACGTCGGGAATCCCGAGCTTCACTGGCTTCAAGGACTATGCCGATAGCGAGCCGTTCGCCACGACACCGGCGAAGCTCGTGGCCCGGTTCCGCGACAAGCCGCTCGATTTCGAACCGGGCACAAAGTGGAGCTATAGCAATTCTGGGTACGTCCTCCTAGGCTACCTCATTGAAAAAGTCGCCGGCGAGGCCTACGCGGATTTCGTCCGGAAAAACATCTTCGACGCGCTGGGGATGAGGGATTCCGGTTTCGACTCCAACACCGCCGTCATAAAGCACAGGGCGTCTGGATATGCGCCGGGCCCGCACGGGCTAGAGAATGCGGGCTTCATCCACATGACCATCCCTTTCTCCGCCGGCTCGCTCTACTCCACGACGGAGGACCTTCTCAAATGGGAGACTGGCCTCTTTGGCGGCAAGGTGCTGTCGGCCGCGTCACTCCAGAAGATGACGACTCCCTTCAAGCAGGACTACGCATTCGGTCTTGGCGTCGCGACGACTGACGGCAGGAAGCGGATTTCCCATGGCGGCGGGATCGAAGGCTTCAACACGTTCCTCAGCTATTTTCCGGAGGACCAAGTGACCGTTGCCGTGCTGGCCAATCTGAACGGATCGGCGCCCGACGAGATCGGTGCGCTCCTCGGCAAGCTGGCGCACGGTCAGGAGGTCAAGCTCGTCGCGGAGAGGAAGGCCACATCGGTTACCAGTGAAATCCTGCAGACCTATGTAGGCACTTATGAATTCAGTCCAGGATTCAACTACCTCGTCACGCTCGACGGGGACCAGCTGATGGGACAGCTCGGCAAGCAGCCGAGCTTCCCGCTTTATCCGGAGACACCCACCTACTTCTTTCTGAAGGTCGTGGACGCGCAGATTGAGGTCGTGAAGGACGCAAACGGATCGGTCACATCTCTGATCCTGCATCAGGGGGGCCAAGATCACACGATGACACGGAAGAGCTCCACTGTTGAATCCCCTCCGGCGCACAAGGAGATCGAGGTTTCGACCGAGGCGCTTCAGCGATACGTTGGAAGCTACCAGCTCGCACCGCACATAGAGATTATGGTCACGCTCGTGGACGGCCAGCTCGGGGCCCAGCTCACGGGCCAGCAGAGGTTTCCTATATTTCCAGAGGCTGAAAACAAATTTTTCTTTAAGGTCGTGGAAGCCCAGCTCGAATTTGTCCGCGACGCGAGCGGAGCCGTGACGTCAGTAATCCTCCATCAGAATGGAACGGATCAGAAAGCGACCAGGGAGTGAAGCCGCACCACCTCCCCGTTCCGAAACCTCGAGCGGACACCAAATGGGCTGATCATTTCTCTGGAATAGAACCGAGCGACTTCACCTCGCCAATCTCAACATGGCCAAAAGGAACAGGCTTGTGAACGAGGCCATTGCTGTCCTGCCCAAAATACTGGGAGGCATATTGCGCCACCGCAGGGCGCGATCAACCTGTTGCTCAAGCCTGCTTAAGGGCGGGCATAAAGCAGCTCAGGATATTTTTCTTACGCCCTCTTGAAATGGGCAGGCACCACAGGCGTCTTCCGCCGCGCGGGTTAATCCTGCTTTGGCCGTTGGTCGCCCCCTTCGGTTACGCCGACAATGCGCCGTCGTCCGGCGACGTCACGGTGCTGGAGCCCGTATTCGTCGAGGCCTCAAGCGGAAATCCCTGGCTCTATTTTTCGGTCCCGGGGTTCGAAGTGATCTCTCACTGTCCCGAGGGTTTCAACGAAACCTACGCTCGGGCGCTTCAGATCTCCACGGCTGCGCGATTTGCGGTTCTTCCCGCGCCATTCTGGGGGGACATGCCGACACCCATGAAAATCGTGCTCTACAACCGCGAACCTGAGGCGCACGGGGGGTTTGGCAGGGGAAACCCAATAGATCTCAACTGGTCCTCCGGCGACGGCCGCTCGGTCGGAACAGGTTCGATTCAGCGCTCCTATCCGGTCACCGTCGGAGACGGGGACACGTTCATCAACTGCGGCAACTATTGGAATGTGCAGGCCAGCATCGACAATTTCAGCGTCGATCCCGACAGCGACCTTCGCATTCGAAACAGGGTGCCCGAACTTCCTGCTTGGTTTGTCGAGGGCATGGAGGGGCAATACGGCCTTTACCCTAACCGGATCATTCAATCGACGGTTTTTTCAAACGCATTGGTGCTCCCTAGCGCAACATGGATTTCAAATTCGGAAACGCTCGCTGTCCAGAACGAGGCCAAGGCGAAGCACAAGGACGGCAAAGCACACATCAGGGAAATGCTTCCGTTGGGGAACATTTTCTCCGGCGCCGTGCCGGCAGACAAGAAGGACCTTGGGAACTCCGAGGGGGCCCTCTTCGTCCGATGGGGCCTCTACGGGAGCGGAAGCCGGCAGGCGTTCCTGGATTTCGTGGACGGAGCAAGCCGGGAGCCGGCCACGGAGGAACTTTTCAGGAGGTGCTTTGGGTTTGGATATGACGAGGCTCTCGCGCGCCTCGAAGACTACCTGCCGAAGGCCGTGAGCGCGCCGATCAGCGTGCCGATAACGTCCCTCGAGAAATCCCCGGAAATGCGCGAAGCGTCCTCGGTGGAGGTTGCGCGGATCATCGGCGATTGGGGAAGGCTTGAGGGTCGCTCGTTGGGAGCGGCAAGCTTAGACAGCGGGTCGTTGGCAACGGGAAATTTCGAGTACCAGCGCGACTGCCTGGACCAGGCCGACCGATTGTTCGAGCGAGTTTATCGTCGGGGAAACACGGACCCGCTGTTTCTTGCCGCTTTCGGGCTCTACGAGCTTCAAGTGGGTGACGATGTTCGGGCACGCGACGCACTGGAACGGGCGACAAAGGCGGGCGTCCTCCGCCCACGAGCCTACGTCGAACTGGCCCGCATGCGGCTCGATGACTCGCTCCCGTCCGTCCAGGAAGGAATCGGTGACTTGAGTGAGGAAGACTACTCGGAAATTACGGGGCTCCTCATGACGGCACGCGTGCAGATGCCCTCGCTCCTTGCGACCTACGACGTTCTTGCACGGGCCCTGGAGCATGCCCCGAAAAAACCGGATTGGGAACATATCAGGCCCCTTGAGGAGGCCGTGGATCTCTTCCCCCACAATGCAGCGCTGGCCCATAAGCTTGCGAACCTCTATAGGGATTTGGGCCTGGCTGACGAGGCGCAGGCAGTCATCAATCGCGCCATGAAGTTCTCGGATTCCGAGCAAAGCCGAGCGATCCTCGCCGAATTCCTGGCCAAGAGAGCAAAGTAGGCACCCTAGGGACTCGGCATCGCCGGCCTGTCGGGGGAGCTCGGCCAGCTCCTTGTGGAGCGACTGGGCCGAGAGGGCTTCGTGATGTAGGCTTCCATCTCAGGCTGTCGTCCGGAAATAACGCTGGCATTACATGGATTCGAGCAAAAGTTCACACATCGTTAAAAAATAGAGCGCGTCACCGTGGCGATGCCTCCAGGAAACTGGCTGAAGGCCTTAGCAGATTGATTGTTCCGTGTTCCTTCCGCGCGAGCCGTGTTCAGCCGCTCGCCCGTCCCATGCCCATTTGAATTGAAGCCAACCCGTGCTAAACCACGATGGCGGGCTGTGTCCAGAACTTCTCCTGAAATCGACCTGGGGCAGGTGCCCGAGATCGTTTGGCGCCGCACGTCGCTGTTGGCGATCATCCGGCTTTCCGCAGTCGTAGGGGGCGTCTGGCTCGCAGCGGTTTTCGCGACGACGCCTGGGCTTATAGGGACCTTTTTCGGCACGGTTGAGATTCTGTTAGTGGTTTTGCTGTGGGCTGCGTCCCTCATGCCGTTTTCCAATACGGGGCGGTTCGCGGTCCTCGAGCTCGGATATTTCGGGACCGCCGCCAATGCGATGCTGATCTACGGCTCGACCCCCGGCATCCCGGTGCTTCTGGGACTCGGCATCCTGCTGGCGGCGATCTATTATGACCGGAGGGGCAGAATCACGGCGGGGATCGCTAGCCTGCTGCTGATCGCCGCGGCCGCATTGAGCTGGACCCGCGGCATCCTGCCGATCGGCCCTCCCCTGCCAAAGATGCTTCCCACGGAATATGGCTTCTGGATGCGGACCATGTTCGCGCAGGTGCTTGCGGTCGGCGTGATCACGGTAATCGTCGCCTACATCACGCGCGAGAAGCGCAACATCCTTTCCCGACTTCACTTCGCTGAAGAGAAATTTACCAAGGCCTTTCGCATCTCACCGGACGCAATGGTGATAACGGAGCTTGAAACCGGACGTTTCATCGAAGTCAACGAGAGCCATGAGCGGCTCATTGGGTACAAGAAGGCGGAAGTGCTGGGCCGCACGTCCGTCGAGATCGGGACGTTCTCGAGCGCGGAGGACCGCAAGAGCTTTGTCGAGGGTCTCCGGGCCACGGGCTCGGTTCGAAATGTCGAGAGGAAGATCAGGGACCGCAACGGGCGCGAGATCGATGTCGCCTACAGCGCGGAATGCTTCGAACTCGGCGGCGTGAGGTGCGCGCTCACGGTCATCCGGGATATCACCGATTGGAAGCAGGCCGAGGTGGCATTGATTGCCAACGAGGAGCGCTTCAGGAGCTTCGTGGAAAACGCGAACGTCGGCATCTACCGTTCGACCCCGGAAGGGCGGATCGTCCTGGCGAACCCCGCGCTCCTGAAGATAATGGGCTACGGCTCGTTCGAGGAGATGGCGCTGCACAACCTCGAGACGGACAGCTACGAGCCAAGCTATCCCCGGAAGACGTTCCGGGAGGGTCTCGAGAGGGAGGGACTGCTCAAGGGATGGGAGGCGACGTGGACGCGACGGGACGGAGTGAAGATATTCGTGCGCGAGAGCGCTTCGGTGATCCGGGGGCCCGGCGGCGGCATCCTTTACTACGACGGCACAATTGAGGACATTTCCGAGCGCAAGAAGGCTGAGGAAGCCCTCCGAGAGAGCGAGGAACGCTTCCGCAATCTCACTGCGGCCGCGTTCGAGGGCATTGTGATCACCGAGAACGGGCGCATTATAGACATCAACGACCAGGGCCTGAAACTCTTCGGCTATGACCGAGATGAAATGATCGGACACGACGCCTCTGAATTCGTAAGCCCCGACAACCGTAATGCCGTGGTGGATCGCATACGGGGCCAGATCGAGGGCACCTATGAGCATCAGCTTGTCCGAAAGGACGGAACCGCCTTCCACGCGGAGGCGCAGGCAAAGACGATGCGCCTCGGCGACCGAAACGTGCGGATGACGGCGATCCGCGACATCACCGAGCGGAGGCAGAGCGAGCAGAAGCAGAAGAACCTGGAGGAGCAGCTGCGCCAGATGCAGAAGATGGAGGCGCTCGGCACTCTGGCGGGCGGCATCGCCCATGATTTCAACAATATCCTCACGGGAATCTTGGGGAATCTTCAGCTGGCCGAGATGGACCTGCCCAAGGGCCATCCTGCCTATGTCGCCCTGGAATCCGCGGACAAGGCGAGTCGTAGGGCGCGCGACCTCGTGGCGCGGATCCTCTCGTTCAGCCGGCTCGAGCACGACAACCGCGTGGCGGCGCCGCTAGGGCCCGTCGTGCGCGAGGCCGTCCAGCTCCTCAGCGTCGGCCTGCAGGGCGACGTCGGGATCCGAATGGAGCTCGACCCCACGTGCCCCCTGGTCGTCTTCGACGCAGGCCAGATCCACCAAGTGATCATGAACCTGGGCACCAATAGCCTGCATGCGATGAAGGAGGGGGGCATCCTGAACGTGGAGCTGCGCCCTGTCGCCCCGAGCAATGAGCTGCGGGAACAGCACCCCCAGGTCACTGCCGAACACAGGATCTGCCTGACACTCCGCGACAACGGCTCCGGGATGGACGAGACGGTCTTAAAGCGGATTTTCGAGCCGTTCTATACGACAAAGACATTCGGGCGGGGCACCGGGCTCGGGCTGGCGATGGTGCATGCGATCATTGGCAGCCACAGTGGGGCCATCGTGGTGGAAAGCGCCCCTGGAACCGGTACGAAGTTCGACATTTATTTCCCGCTGGCGCCCTCGAAGGCCCCCGCCGCCGCACCGGCCCAGGCGCCTCCCGCAGCGGCTGCACCCGTCAATGCCGCCGCGAGTGTGCCGCAGAGACCGCGCTTTGTTCCCTTCGGGAACAACCGGGGAATCCTGCTCGTCGACGACGAGGATTCCGTCCTCACTATTGCCGACAGCCTGCTCAAGAGGTTTGGCTTCGCGACCCGCAGCTTTGCGCTCCCTATTGAGGCGCTGAAGGCTTTCAAGGAGGGGCCCGACAGATTCTCGGCTGTGATCAGCGACCTCACCATGCCCGACATGACCGGGCTCGAGCTCGCCCAGCACCTTCTGGCGATTCGTCCCGGGATCCCCATCATCCTGACGTCGGGGTATCTCAATACGGAGGCCCTTCAGAAGGCGCGTGAGTCGGGAATAAAGTCGGTCATCAAGAAGCCTTTTGACGTGAAGGAACTTGTCGCGCAGATCCGCCTGGTCCTCGACGAGCCGGCGGTCTGAGGGCGGGCCCGCGCGGCCGGCCTCAGCTCAGAAGAACGCCCGTCGAAATCGCCGTGATCCCGATCGCTCGCGCGGCCCGGCTTTTTCACGGAACAGAGGTCTACTTCCGTTCAGGCGACCGCAGTCGCCACCGTTTGGGCGTGAAGAGCATCGATGTTTACCGCGCTCGAAATAGATGTGAGCTTCTCGTTGGCCGCGCCTTCCTCGTCGAGAGTGGACTGGAGCAGCTCCGCGACCATGTCCTCGTTGAGTGCCTTGGCAAAAGCCTTGGCGGTGCCGTAGGCCGCCATCTCATAATGTTCCACCCGCTGCGCAGCGCCAATCAGGTTTGCATCCCGAATGGCTGACGGGCCCTTGGTCTCGATGGCTTCGCCGCCTTCCTCGACCAGACCCTCCATGGCATGGCAGGTCTTTCCCTTTACGGGGGCTCCGAGCATCTTCAGCGCCTTGGCGAGGCGATCGACATGGCCCTTCGTCTCGGCGAGGTGCCCAACGAATGCCGCCTTTAGATCCGGGTCGGAGGCCGCCTTGGCCATCTTTGGGAGGGCCTTCACAAGTTGGTTCTCGGCATGATAAAGGTCCTTCAGTTCGTCAATCAGGAGAGCGCGGAGTGTGGCAATTGAGGGCATTATGTTTTGAATGTAATTTAGTTTAAATTAAGCGCGGCAGCAGAGCGCAGTTTAGCTTTGTTGTTTCAATTGGGCAGGCTCGGCAGCCCGCTTGCGCGGGGACGCCGCGCCTGCTGCAATTGAAAAAGGGAACTCAGCTTGCTCGGCGCCGGCGGGAGATTAGGTACCCGGCGACGAGTCCGGCACCTGCGGCGACGCCGAGCGACTGGTAGGGCTTGGCGCGAATCGTCTTATCGACTCTTGCCACCTTCTCGCGAACGGCCGTGGCGGCACGCTTCACCTGCGTAAGAGCGGCCTTCTTGCCATCTTGGAGGCGGTCGCCAAGCGACCGGATCTTGCCGGCGGCCTTCGTGCCGTTTCGCTCGATGGAGTCCTTCGTGTCATGGGCGAGGCCGTTTAGATGCTGGGCCGACTTGGCCGCCTGTGTGATGCGGCGGGAGACTGTCGCGCGGGATTTTGTGGTGGAGCTTGACATGGTCTTTTTGGTTTCGGGTCTTTTGTAGTGACGAGGAAGTGGGCGAAGGCCGCCTCATGGTGCCTTACGGAAAACGAGCCCGAAGCCGCCGGCGATGACGCCGACAACGCCCAGAGCGATTAGCCAGACTGTCTTGTCGGTCGGGGTGCCATTCACGGCCCGGCTCACCGAGGAGGAAACGGAGTCCGAGGCGTTGATGCCGTATACGAGGAGGATTATTCCAGCGACGAGGAAGGCGATTGACGTGATTCTAGGCATGGCGGGTAGGGATTTGTGCTTGTTGTGGGCTCAGAGCCGGGCCCCGAACAACCTGCATGCTGAGTGCCATGTCCGGGGAAAATTCGTAACCTATTTGATGTCCGTCACTAAAAGATTTTTACTCCCGTTCGCTCGATTCACCAACCAGCGCGTTATGCATGATTCTCCAGCGGATTTTTTGCATTATGCGGCGATCGACGGCCTTCTCCAAACGCAGTGACTTATGCCGGCAATCGCTGTCCTTTCCCGTTAAGAGGCTCCGGTATTTCTTGGCATGCTGACTTTGGGCGGAACGGCCGAGCCTGCTGCTCGTTGCGGGAAATAATAAACAGTTCATCGGACAATGCGATCCGCCACTCGGGAAAGGCTCCGGACATTGAGCTGGGCTGGCAGCAGACGGGCGAAGGCAACAAATTCTGGGTTCGCGACAAAGGTGCTGGCGTTCCTGTTGAAAAGCGCCGGTCGCTCTTCCAGCCGCTTCATCGGCTGCACGAGCCCAGCGCACCCCGCGGCTTGGGGCTCCCAATCGTCGAGCGTTTGGTGAGCCTTAATTGCGGCCAATGCGGGTACGAAGCGGTGGTCCCTTCCGGCTCAACCTTCTTCTTTAGCCTACCCCGCTGACGTATTTTTCCTCTCGTCGATGCGATCTGCAAAGCGTGCGGATAATACTGTGCATTTTGCAAGGAACATGGGGGTACATCTTTTGAATTGGCGATCTTTCAGGACAACTTAATCAATTAATCCATATAATCTTACAACTATATCATGTGCGGCATGAAGAGTGGAATGCCCAAAGCTAGAGAGGGGCAGCAAACTACGATCTCGGCGCACCGAGATCATACTAGAAACGCATCCTCAACAAGCATCCCAACATGTCACACCTCCTTGTTTACGCCACGACGGAATCCCGGCTCCACGCCGACCTTGTGGTCGTGCGGCTAAAGCGGGCCGGAATTTCCACAGAATCGATATCGATTCTGCATCCGGAGTCGCTCCGCCCGAACAGCGCGGTGTGCTGGATCAACGGCTCCGCCTTCATGCACCTGTCATCGGGACAGGCCGTGTCGGTCTCGGGCGCGTTGAGCCGGGCTCTGAAGGAGGACGGCGAGGCGAACGGCGCCTCCTTTGCCGACAGGATGTCGAAGCTGGGCCTGAACCACGAGCAGGGCTCGAGCCTCGAGGAAAGTTTGCTTGAGCACCGCATCGTGATCGCGGTCGAGGTGAGCGACGAATACGAGATGCCCGCCATTTATCATACCCTTCGCGGTCTCGACGTACAGAAGGTGAGCACGGCCGATGTCGCCCACAAGCGCGGTGCCGTTCGCACCCACAGCTATCACCCTGAGTTCGCGCCTGCGGCATTCGGAATGGCCTGCAGCACGGCGGCCTGAGCCCAGGCTCAGTTGCCCAATTGCCCCAGGCTTGCTGCGCCATGGCACCCGCACGGGCGATTCCGAAAGAGGGACCGGTCGCGAACGTTGAATTGATTAAGTTGCTTCGGCATGCGAGCTCCTCGCTCGGAAGCCTGAGGCGACGCGCCGAGAATGTCCTGGCGCTCGAGGATCCGGTTGCGCTCGGATTTTGCCCCAGGCAGATGAGGATCCTTTGGGGTTATCGACCAAGGCCGCGCTCGAGCGCAGCGCCGCCCGGTCATACTCGCCGGTCCGGGAGCCCATGGCGACGAAGACTCCAAGCCGCCCATGAACATCGCTGATCCGTTCGCATTCATGGCCGAGTACCGCACATGCTGCCGTCTTCTCTGCCGCGCTCTGAACGAGGCTCTCCGCACCGCCAATGCGCCCGCGAGTGCCATGCTGAGCGATTTCGTCCTCCGGCTGGAAAAACAGCTCTGGCTCATGGACACGCCTAGAACGGATCCGGGATCCGATCGCTACCGCAGCGTGTCGCTCTTCCTCACATGCTAGAGGCAAACCCCATCGTCCTCATTGCCGAAAGGCTGATCGCCCTGTTATCGCCAGGGCGCCCTGTCTCACGGCCACTGCTGGGGCGGCCCTCGGTTTGAATCCCCCCCCGACGGCGTTGATCGCTTTGCGGCGTTCAGCTGCTCCAATCGATTCAATTTTTATTCATAGCCCCAAGACCTATGCGGTTGCGTGCGTTGCCCCGTGCATCAACAAGAGATGATTCACGCCGGTCCGACTTTCACCAAGAACCTTCTCCCAACGGCATGCCACAGGAATCAACTACCGATAGAATCCTCGTCGTCGACGACCAGGACGCGAATGTCCGCGAGCTCGGCACGATGCTGGAGCCGCTTGGCTTCGAGATCATGCCCGTCACGTCGGGTGAGAAGGCGCTTCGCCATCTCGAGCACCAGACGGCGGACCTTGTCCTTCTCGACGTTCTGATGCCGAAAATGGACGGCTTCGAGGTGTGCCAGCGCATCCACATGCAGCCGCGACTACATGAAATCCCAATAATCTTTCTCTCGGCCGCCGACGACAAGACGTTCGTCGTCCGCGCCCTTGAGGCCGGGGCTGTCGACTATGTCACGAAGCCGTTCAACCAGGCCGAGCTGATTTCCCGGGTGCGCACCCACCTTGCCCTCAAGCGTGCCCGCGACCGATTGAAGGAGCTCGCCGAGGACAAGGACGAACTGCTAGGCATTCTTGCGCACGACCTCAAAAACCACCTCGGCGGAATGCAGATGAGCGCGAAGCTTCTGCATGACCGCGCCGCTGCGGTGTTGGACCCAAGGCTGAACCGGATGGCCACAAATATCCTCGACGCCTCCGACCTGATGTTCTCCTTCGTGAAGGAGTTTCTCGCGAATGCCGCAGCGGACCGGGGATTCACGCTCAATACCGAGTCAGTTTCACTCGTCGAGGCTTCGTCCGCCGCGGTCCAGCGGTACTCGGTGGCCGCCCTCCGCAAATCCATCCGGATCAATGAGGAATATCCACCGGACGCGCCGCTGGTACTTGCCGACCGCGGCGCGCTGGACCAGGTCATCGACAATCTTGTCTCGAACGCGGTGAAGTTCTCGCATCCCGACACATCGATTTGGCTCAGCATAGGCCCCGCGACCTCGGGATTTCTCGAATTCCGGGTGAAGGACGAGGGGCCCGGATGCGACGACCAGGACAAGGCCCAGATGTTCACCCGCTACCGGCGGCTCAGCGCCCGTCCCACCGGCGGCGAGCCTTCCACGGGGCTTGGCCTCAGCATCGCGAAGCGCCACGTCGATGCCATGAAGGGGATGCTGCACTGCGAGAGCGAGGCAGGCCAAGGGGCTACCTTTGTGCTCAGCCTGCCGGTGGTGCGCTGACCCCGTCAACCGTCTCACCTGTCCCATTTCAAAAACCCAAAGCAAACCCCAACCATGGATTTCCTCGTAATCGACGACGACAAGGTGTTCCGCGAGGCAACCTGCCTTTTGATCGAGGATGAGGGCCACCGCGCCGACACCGCGGGATCGGCCGAGGTCGCCATGACTCTCCTGAAGGAGGAGAAATTTGACGGTGTGCTGCTCGACCTCAATCTTGGGCGCGACAATGGGCTGACCATACTGCCGCAGATACTGAAGATGCGCCCAAATCTCCCGGTCGTCATGTTCTCGGCCCAGGGGACGGTCAGCAAGGCGGTCCAGGCGATTCACCTGGGCGCCGTCGATTTCCTCGAGAAGCCGTTCACCCGCGAGCAGTTCCATGCTGTGCTCGCCCGCATCAAGAAATTCACGCAGATGGGCCTGCAGATCGAACGGCTCGAGCAGGAGGTCAAGGACGTCCATGCGGAGAACCCTGAGCCCCTCTTCGACTTTGAGACACCTTCCATGAAAAGCGTCATGGACGTTCTCAACCGTTCCGCCAAGACGGCGGCATCCGTCCTGATCCTTGGCGAAAGCGGAACGGGCAAGAGCGTCGCGGCGCGTGCGCTCCATGAAAACAGTCACCTGGTCGACAAGCCGTTCGTGACCGTGAGCTGCCCCACCCTGTCCAAGGAATTGCTGGAAAGCACGCTCTTCGGCCACGTGCGGGGCGCATTCACGGGAGCGATCAAGGACCAGTGGGGGAAAGTTCGGGCGGCCTCGGGGGGGACCCTGTTTCTCGACGAGATCGGTGACCTTCCCATGGAGATCCAACCCAAGCTCCTTCGCCTGCTGCAGGAGCGCGAATACGAACGCGTGGGTGAGACGGTCACGAGGCAGGCGGACGTCAGAATCGTTGCCGCTACAAATCGCGACCTGAAGAAACGGGTGAGCGAGGGAGCCTTCCGCGAAGACCTGTTCTATCGGTTGAACGTGATCTCGGTAAAGATGCCGGCACTCCGTGAGCGGCCCGGGGATCTCCTGCGGTTCGCACGCCACTATCTGGCGTTTTTCGCGAAACAGTGCGGCCGGCCGCTTGAGCGGTTTTCGGAAGACGCCGAGGCTGCGATACGGTTTCATTCTTGGCCGGGCAACCTGCGCCAGCTGCGCAATGCTGTCGAACGGGCCGTGATCATGGCAATGGGAACAGAGGTCACGGCTGCAGACCTTCCAGGCGAGCTTGGAGCGGATCCCGTCCAGGCAGAGACCGCCGCCGGGACGCCCATGGCCGACGCCGGGACCATGATTTCCCTGAAGAAGCTCGAGGAAATGCATATCCGCCGTGTGCTCGAGCGGACGGAAAGCCTGGGCCACGCCGCAGACATCCTGGGAATTGACCAGGCGACGCTTTACCGCCGACGCAAGAAGATCGGGCTCGAATAGAAGCCCGCGGTCAATGCATGAACGTGGTGTAACAGGCGCGGCCGGTGAGCAGGAGGCACCCGAAGCTGAGGGCCCAGACGGCAAACTTAACCTTGCGCCCCCCGAACCTTTGCCGGGTCACCGCCCAATGGGTGCGGCTCCATATCTCATCATGGTCCAAAATCCTTGCGAAGGGGGGGCTCCGACGCCAGCATGGCGGCGCCCAGAACGAAGAATGAGACATAGAGGAGTGGAAACATGATGAGGCAGATTCCGAGCACCAAACAAATGGCCGCCACGACAAACCTCCCAACTCGGGGCCCCCTCTCATCGCTGTTTTTCTGCCGATGGCTGCTGCGGTAGGAGTTCTGGAAACGCCTGGGTTGCCGTGAATGCCAAAGGCGAAGCCATTTGCTTTTGAATCGTTTAAACATCGTGCGGTGCGGGTTCCTTCATCCCTGACGCCAATCGTGCCAACCGCTGCGAGAGTTTGTTAGTATCTTATTTACAATGGCTTAAGATTCAATCGAGGCGTGTTTCAGAATTGGAATCGATGCAAAAAGCGCCTGCCTGAATTCAATTCCCGTCAAAAATGCATGGTTGGGTTTTGCCGGCAGGCCAAAAAAATCGGCGGCTCCAAAGAGGGCCGCCGATTCGTTGAGGCTTGTTGTGAGCTATGATTCCAGGATCAGTTCGTCCGGACAGCCATATCGTTGTCGACGGACCTGACTCCGCGAATGCTGCTCGCGAGCTTTGAGACGAGGTCCTTTTCCGCATCGGAACCGGCATCGCCAGAGATCATGACGACGCCGTCCTTGGTCGTGACCTTTGTCTTAATGGCGCTGGTCGAGCGGTGGCTCAACAGTGCATACTTCACCTCCGAGGTGATCGAGGCGTCATCCATCTCGACACGTGCAGACGTCGAGACCGAATTGGACGAATCCATTGACGAATTCTCCTTGATCATGAGCTGGTTGTTGACCGATTGGACGCCGTCGATGTCCTTGGCATAGGCCTCGGTCAGGTCCTTCTGCGCGGGATTCGCGACTGTGCCCGTGAGGACAACGACACCGTTGTTGACGTCGACTTTCGTGTCCGCGGCGCTCACGTTGGCGTGAAAGAGCAACGAGCTACGGATCTTCAGGGCGATCCAGGCGTCGGAATGTTCCGCCGGCTCGGATTCAACCCGGATCTTGTCGACGACGGAGACGACGCCCGGAAGGTTGCGCACCGTGTCCTCGGCAAGCGCCTTCTGGTCCCGGTCCTCGACGCGGCCGGTTAGCGTGACGACGCCGTTGTCGGCGTGCGCCTTCACGTGGTCATCGAGGACCGCGCGGAAGTTATAGGACGCCTTTGCCGCGTCCTCAATCTGGCTGTCCTGTGAGTTGGCGAAGAGCATGACGGGAGCAGCCGTCATGAGAGAGAGCGCCAATAGTTTTTGTATTTTCATATGGGTAATGCCTTTTTGACTTTCATTGGGTTTGTTCATCAGTAGCCCTCCCCTTCTAGCTGGCGAGATGCCAATCCCTTGGTGTTAGATATAACTTGTTATTTGATAATAGTATATGACTCCGTCTATAAGGCTTCGACTGGCATGCCAGTTCCCGCAAAATGCACGGGCCGGCCGCGTGCGTTTGCAAAATGCAAAGAATTAATTCGGCTGTCCGGCACGGGCGACCGAGTCGCCGAAACTCCTGCGATTCCTTTTTCCGTACCGTCAGAATCCGCATCAAGACCGACCCAAGTAAGCCCTTTCTTGCGCAATTGATCCCGGAAAAAGCACGGGAACCGGGTGGGAAGGTATCGGTCGGTGTTGTCGTAGAATCTCTGCGCCTCCTCATTTTCACCAATGGACTCGCCGTTTAAAACCAATTTCCTTTCGGTGGTCGCACTCCTCGCGGCAGGTCTGCTCGCGGCGTGTGCCTCGCATGATAAGGTCGTCCGCGTCGAGAGGTGGGTCTCTGTCGCAGGTTACTGAAACAGCGTGCCAAAGGCTGCAGGCGTAAGGAATGCCTCCGCGCGTGGATCGTTCCGCGCATCAGACTTCGTCGCCGTTGAGCCGCTCTGACCGCCCGCCATCGGCCGCCGGGAACCCCGTAAGGGCATGGATGAGGCTCTTGTCGATGGCCGCGAATTCCGCGATCGTCATGCCGGGGCGCACATGGCCATCGCTCGAATCCTTGAGCGAGAGGGACAACGTATCGCCACCCGAGATGGTCAGAACCGGCGCGTAGTCCCGATTCCAGCGATTGCAGGTGTGCGCGGTGTCGATTCGATGAAGCATGGCGAAGTCTGAAATTCTCAGGCGCCGACCCGCAGTTCCGCGAATGGCGCGACAACGATTGAAAAACGGAAAGGGAGGATGGTCATCGCTTTTACCCGGTGGAAAAACGCTCCGACTGATACAATGGATTTCCGAGGCGGTATGTCGCAATAATGTCCTCCGGGGTGACGCGTGTCACAATCGAGGCGGGAATTTGCTGGGTTGCCCTCAAGTGCGGCTGATGAAAGTCGATCACCACAAATGTCGCCGGAAATCCCGGTTCAAGGCAGCCAGGATGGTCGCTTCCAAGCACGGACCGGATGTTGGAAGTCGCCATGCGCAGTATGACGAGCGGATCCGGGCGCACGGCGTCACCAAACTGGCTCTTTGCCAGTTTGTACGTGAAATCGAGCTCGGCGAACAGGTTCGGACTGTTAAGCATTCCGTTGTCGGTGCCCAGAAGCAAGTTAGCGCCGGACTCGATCAGGTCTCGCACCGGCGGCATGGGCAGCCCGATACTGGCATTCGCCCGCGGATTGAGGACAGCCGACTTTCCCGAAGCGGCCAGCAAAGCGATCTCCTCCCGGTCCGCGACAGTCATGTGAACGACCAGGTGCGGATCGTAGATGTCGAGAGCGCGGGCGAGATCGCCACGCTGAGTGCGCCTAAGACTTAGATCCCGATAGCCCCCGTTCTCGAGACAGTGTATGGCCCTAAGCTTCCCGCGCTTGCCGGTAACCTCGCGGATTTCGCGCCAGGCCGGGTCCGTAAGGTCGTTCATCGTGCTCTCACTGAAACCGTCCGCCGCTGACAGGATTGAATCCAACTCGTTTCGCGCGCCGAAAGAAAGCGATGCGCTGTTGGCGTCCAGCGCCGCACTATCGAACGGCACACTGGCAAACTGACCGAGGATGACCGACTCAACTCCTGTGATGCGCGACGCCTCGCGCAGAAGCTCGCTGCCCGCCGGTCCCTGCTCCCTGAAATCAATGTGGCCCACTGTGCCGGTGCGCGCCATATAGCGGAGGTGGTCGACGACATGAGGGAGGTGCTTCTCCCGCGTGAGGGCCGCCAACCGACGATACTTGAATCCGTCCGGCCGGAAAAAACCCTCCTCCAGCGTCATCCCTGTCGCTCCGTCGGGAAAGCACGAGTCACCCATGTGCGTGTGGCCGTTGTAAAGTCCGGGAATAACAACAAGTGCGCCTGATTCGAGCGTCAGCAGAGGTTCAAGCCGGTCAATGACGGCGATCGAGTCGCCGCTCCATTCAAACCGGCTGCAACGCCACGGCTCAAGGCCCGGACCCAGAAGCACAACGACATCGCGTAGCGACCCCATATTTGTCAATTATTGCCACATATTCTGCGGTCGGCGTTCAGCACGAGGCCATCCTGGACCGAAGAACGGCCTTGGCAACCGGTGCCAACGGCGGGTACGCGGCTTTCTTAGCGGCTATTGTTCATCTTCCGATATGCACGTGCAGATGCTCTATCGGTGCCGCGGAGAATGCGGCCCGAAACCCCGCCTCGTCTGCGAACTCCTTCCCCGGCACTTTGCGGCAGGGCACCTCCAGACTCAGCTCGTCCTGGTCAAACGGATAGGGCGCAACGCGGTAGGCATCATTGCCAAGCGGCATGCACTCCAACTTCGCAAGCGCACCGTCACGTCGCGGATGGAGATGCCGCAAAGCAATCTGGCCTGGGAACCGCACGCAAACGGCCAACGAAAGGCTGTCGCATGCCTGTAAGAACTCGAATGCGCGGAGCAGCCGGCTTGGCGTCACGGTCTCCGCACTCGAATGCACGCCGACCAACCCGTTCTTGAGTTCGCATTGGCGGCGGTGCTGGCGGGCGATGAAAGTCCGGTGAAGCGCCAGGTCCGACTCACTGAGCCCACGCAGATCAGCGTGGCCCGTGAGCAGGTCGACAGTGTGCATGGAGATAATGATCGCGGCGTAGGGATTGTCCGCGGCGACGGCTTCGGCAGCCTGTCCCCGCACGGCAAGGTAGTCTGCGAGGTCAATCTCCTCAAAGGCACTGTATTTGCCCACCAGCTCGTGGGAAAAAGCGCTCGGGCGTCCCTGACGGGTCAGGAACGGAACCGCATCCCGCGTCGCCCATGCGTCGTCGTGGCGGTCCACGGCCTCGAGGATGTCGGCGCGCGGCTCGGGCGCCGCGAATTCGGCGTTGCCCCAGTGGGCGGCAAGTCGGCCGGCAAGGCGGGCATGATCGCGATGCTCCACGAGCATCCAATCCGTTTCTGTCTCGATGCGTATCATTGAAAGGGCGCCAGCAAGGAATGGGCCACCCATTACACGCCGTCGACTCCATTGCGCGGCGGCCTTGGCCGTGGGACGGGCTTGGTGCACGCCGGGTGCCATCTCGAAATTCAGGACCGCGCGCAACCACCGTGAAATTGGACGGCAACGCAAAGGCCACCGACAAGGTCCCGGACAACTTTCCTACGGCGAGACCACCAAAATCTTGAATGTACCTGGTTTAGCGGGCGGTCGCCCCCCTCCCGCGGATGGCTCAAATTCAGCGGTCGGAAAATATAGATTGTGGGTGAGTTTATCGACGCACATCGTCCGCGCGCCCCTTGCAGTCCCCACGATTTGGATAACGTCAAATTTCCCCGGTGACGTCTCGCCTACAATAGTGACATTTCCATCTCCCGTGCTCGCGAAGGCGTTTCCATCGTAAGCAGTGGCATCGACGCCTGCGCCAATGGGAAGGCTCGCGAGCACCGTGCCATTGTCCGCATTCATGATCACCATCATGTTTGGATTGCGGCAGCCGACAAACAGGCGGCGATGTTCCGGGTCGATCGCCAACCCGACGGGCGAACCCCCTGGAGCTGTCGGCCAACGGGCAATCACTTTCGAGGTTTTCAGGTCGACCTCCGCGACCTGGCCCTTGTCCACCAGGTTAACATAAACCATTCCGCGGCCATCCGCAGCGAGAAATTCCGGTTTCCCGCCAAGATCAATGGCGGGATCGGCCGCGCCGGCGACGGGATCCACGTCGCCCGAAATCGGAACGAGGACGCCGCTATCGCCACAAGCGACCAGGATTTTATTTGTCCCCTTGTCATAGATGATTCCGTCGGCGTCGTCCGCCGCCTTGATCTTGCCCAGAATCTTATAGGATTTCATGTCAAAGACGACGACGGATGCGTCATTGCCGTCCGATACGAATCCGTGACCTGAGCTGGGAACAAGAGCGACGCCGTGACTGCGTTTTTGGCCGACGATGTCGGCCAGAACATTTCCCGTCGATGCGTCTATTGCCAAGGTGTGCGAAGATCGCGTGACATAGACAATGTGGTTCTCGGAGTCAGAGGTCATGTAATCCCAGCCACCCACGCCGCCGACGTGGTAGGTTTCGGCCAGATGGTATGCCCCGCTCGATGATGCCGCCGCTACAAACACGGGGCTCACGAGACCGGCAAGAAAGAGAAGTGAAGCGCGCAAATTGAGGGATACGAGGTTCATTCCGGGTTTGGGGTTAGAGTTAGGAAGCCAATGTCGAGCTTGGATGACTGACCGGGCGCCCGCAACCACAGGATTGTGACGACAATGGCTGGGGAAAGTTCGCCGACCGACGGTTAACTAGCGGCCGCCGAATTGGCTCCGCCTCGCAAGTTTTAAAATTTCACCTCTCAGGGAACCGGGTGGACCTCGGGCTATGGCGATACAGAAGTCGGAATAAAATATCGATTCGTCAGCGAGACTGATTTCGTCCCGCAGATAGGCGCCTTTCCTCTGGCGGAGCTGGACACCGGCGATGCCGAAAAGGGCTTAGGGAATGGACGCACGTGGTACCAAGTACCAATTTGGGCCCAGAAGAGCCTGGGGCCCTAAACGACGTATTGCGGTTTGGGCGACGCGTTTAATTCTGCGCCGGGTCGGCGCAATCACGGATTTGCCGGCTGGCTCGTCCAACGCGACATTGGCAAATATGTGACGATTGGGGCCGAACTCTTCTGGCAACGCGCAGCTAGCGTCGTTGACCGCGACTCGACCATCGCAAACTTCGGCGGCTACCTCAAATGGACTGAGGAATTCAACTTGCTGCTCAGCGCGGGCCGGGCCGTATCTGGTGAACGGCACACCGTTTGGTATCTCGGCCTCTATTGGACAGGTGGTCCTGATAAATCCGGAAAATAACCGTTTGCCCAGTGCCAATCAGCCAAAATGGATGATGAACTTCACGCAGAGTGAACTTCTGGCCAGCGGTTTCGGCCGCGCTCCCCCACGACTCGTTCTCGCTCAAAGGCGCTCCTGCGAACTCCCACCCCATCCAGCACGGATTGGCTTGAGTTGTGCTTTCCGCACGTGAGACCCTTTCGCCCAGCCCGGATCGCACCGCCCAAACACCCGCTTCTTGACGAAGACAACTCACTCGCTGCCCCAACGGGATGACATTGGGGCACAGGCAGCGGCATCGGCCGGGGACAGCTACGGGCTCCACAACAACGTCCTCGGTCACTTCGATTCGCTGGCGCAGTCCATCTCCACGATGGCGCCCACGGCCTCCGCGGCGATGACGGTTCCGCTCGTCTTTTCATCCTCGGGCAACGGCACGTGGATATCCTACCTTCTGGCGACCCTGTGCACGGTTCTCGTGGGTCTCTGCATCGCGCGGTTCGCACGAGACTCGGCGTCGCCGGGCTCCCTTTATTCCTATGCGACCTCGTCATTACCGCCGGTCCTGGGGAGCGTGGCGGCATGGGCATTGCTGCTGGCTTACGTCGCCAGCGGCGCCTCCGTGGTGGGCGGCTTCGTTCACTACGCCAAAGTCGTCCTGGGCGAGTTCCTCGGCTTCACTCTCCCCGACATTCCCCTTGGGATCGCCTGCGTCGCGCTATCGGCCTGGGTTGCGTACCGCGACGTAAAGGCGTCGGCCCGGCTGATGCTTTACATCGAGCTGGTCTCCGTGCTGGTCATCAGCTCGGTGTTCGCGCTCTTGCTCTGGCAGCATGGCCTCCATCTCGACGCCGCGCAGCTGTCGCTCCGGGGCGTGAACTTTTCCGGCGTTCGGCTCGGCCTGGTGCTTGCGATGTTCAGCTTTGTCGGGTTCGAGAGCGCCACGACGTTGGGCGCGGAGGTCCGCAATCCCCTGCGGACCATCCCTAGGGCGGTGATCCAGAGCGCGCTCATCTCGGGGCTGTTCTTCATCATGGCGTCCTATACCGAGGTTCTCGCCTTCCCGCCGTCGGCCGGCCCGCTCGACCAGAGCGAGGCCCCGATGAGCGTGCTCGCGAAGGTGGCTGGCGTCGCGAGGCTGGGGCCCTTCATAGACATCTGCGCGATGATCACCATGCTGTCGTGCACACTGGCCTGCGTGACCGCCGCGGCGCGGGTCCTTCTCCTGATGTCGCGCAACGGGCTCGCGGCGGGCCGGCTGGGCAGCGTCCACGCGCACAACCGCACTCCGCACATCGCCGTGATGGCCACGGCCATCGTCACGATGCTGCTGTCCGTGCCCCTGTCGGCCGGGAAGGTGAGCGGCGAGACGATCTACGACTGGATGGGGTCGCTGGCGACCTATGGCTTCCTCGTCGTCTACGCGTTGGTGGCCGTGGCGCTGCCGTTTTACCTGAAGAAGAGGCAGAAACTCACCTTCGCCTCGATCGTCCTTTCGGTCCTTGCGGTCGCGGCCATGGCCCTCGTCCTCGCGGGGACGCTCTACCCGATTCCCGAGGCGCCCAAGAACTGGCTTCCCTACATCTTCCTTCTTTACCTCGCGGTGGCTGCTGGATTTAACGGATGGCGGGCGAGGCAGCTCAAGGGCCAGCCCTCGCTCGAACCCCTCACATGACACCCTCCCTCGATGCGAGCGGGATGCTCGAGGTCGCCATCGAACAGGCCCGCATAGGCCTCAAGGAGGGCGGCATTCCGGTTGGAGGGGCCATCTTCCGCCAGGACGGGACTTTGCTGGGTGCGGGGCGCAACCGGCTCGTCCAGCATGGGGATCCGTCGATGCATGGCGAAACGGATGCATTCCGGGCAGCGGGCAGGCAGCCCCGGTACACGGACCTCATCCTCGTGACGACGCTGGCCCCCTGCCGCTACTGCTCCGGGCTCATATCCCAGTTTCGGTTCAAGAAGGTCATCGTCGGGGACAGCGTGAATGCGCAGGGCGGTATCGATTGGCTGCGCGCACAGGGAATAGAGATCCTCGACCTGGCGTCGCCGGAATGCATCTCGATGACGGGTGCGTTTCAGCGCAAGCATCCCGACCTTTGGAACGAGTGCATCGGCGACGGCTGAGCGCGTCGAGGCCAGCGGCCCGGGAGTGAGGCCTTCCCTAAGGCCCTAAACCCCTATGTCCTCGTTCCAGATGTCGGGAAAGCGCTTTATGAATGCGCTCATGAGCTCAAGACAGTCGCCGTTGTCGTGGACCACGACCTCGACACCCTTCCCGCGCAGGAGATCCTCGGGCCCCATGAACGTGCGATTCTCGCCGATCACGCACTTGCCTATCCCATAAAGGAGAATCGCACCGCTGCACATGGGGCAGGGCGACAGCGTCGAGTAGATCGTGCACCTGCGGTATGCGGACGCGGGCAGCCGTCCCGCGTTCTCGAGGCAATTCATCTCCGCGTGGTGTATGACGCTGCCGTCCTGGACGCGGCGGTTGCGCCCGCGCCCTATGATCCTGCCGTCGCATACGAGCACGGAGCCGATGGGAAGGCCCCCCTCCTCGAAGCCCTTTCGGGCTTCGTCGACTGCAGCCTCCATGAATGGGTCAATCGGGTGCTGTGGCATAGGAGGGATTGAGGCGCCGAACGTCAGCAGGTCAGCTATGCTCATCACCGGTCCAAGCGCAAGGCCCCGGCCAGCCATGCCGCGGTTACGATCTCGGCTCGAATGGGGATGGATTTTGAACCATCTCCGATTCTGAGCACATCTGTGTGCTCCATCTAATAATCTTCGCGCTGATATTCGGAATTAATATACCTGCGTTTGGATGGGACTCACCGAGAGCCCTTCAAGGAAACGACCGTGTTTTGTTAGTTTCAGTGGCACTCGGCTTCGATCGACGCTGTTTGGATATTTGACGTGACCGCCTCGCATCAAAGACTGTCTCACGTAAAGACCATGGACAATATAGCTATCGAGGAGGCTGAAAGAGCGGGCTTCGATCTCAGGCTCGTAGAGGCTAGCTTGATGCATACCCCTGAGCAACGGGCAAAGCAACATGACCAAGCGCTTGCCCCTGGTGCTGGAATTTGACCGAATCCGAAAAGAACGCAGTGAACAGCCTCAGCCAACTACTCCAGCGGCTCGCCGATTCGAGAGTGGATTTCGTCATGGCGGACGGTTTTGCTGGAGTGCTTCATGGTTCTGCTCTTGTCACCCGGGACCTCGATATCTGCGCCGTTCTAACTCCATAAAACGTCGAACGCCTACGCGAGACGCTTAGGGAATCTGATTCCTCCCCAAATTACAAATGGGATGGAATGCTGGTTTTTGAGCCCCTTTTCCCCCTCCGGCGCATTATATTTCTATGCGCCGAATACCGATTTGTACCTCCGTTGTGACGAAAATATCGTAAGCGTCCGGTAGAGGTCCCCCTATCGTAGGGGATCACGGATCTGTAGAGTGCAGGGATGGGTACGATCTCTGCGGAACTGGT